>Ga0126334_10000004_pt1 | contig 155441 bp, 155 predicted proteins | sample InaspJWI49metaG_FD_94491 | JGI IMG/M metagenome (GOLD analysis project Ga0126334, IMG submission 94491) | Marine gutless worms symbiont microbial communities from Oahu, Hawaii - Inanidrilus sp. 2 OAHU.JWI-49 metaG | ecosystem: Host-associated > Annelida > Digestive system > Unclassified...
ATTCTCGGAAAGAAGTGCAGGAAGTGGCGCCGGTATTCGCAGGTTTCCGCCACTAGGAACCGGTCTCCCCCCCTCCAAACCGACCGGTAAGAGCTGCCGATAGAAGCGCTATGCTCCGCGCCGACCCTATCACTGTGAAAGGCGGTATTCCGGGAATCGAAAGCCGCATTCGGGAAATTGCGGAGCTTTTCATCATACTCCCCGAAGCCCTCAACGGCGCTGCCAACCACAACCGTGGCCGGCAACGCGAGCGCCCGAATCAGAATTCCAGTGATTGCCGCTGTGGTAGTTTTGCCATGCACCCCGGCAACCGCCACCGCCTCATATCTTTGCGACAGCTCGCCAAGCGCCTCCGGATAAGTCAGCATCGGCAGCCCGCGTCTGTTCGCCTCGGCCACAACCGCATTGGACTCATCGTAAGCGGCCGATCGTATCACGAAGTTAGCATCTTTTCCCAAGAGGCCCGGTCCCTCAGCCTCAGCTGGCGCTTCCCCGGGGTCCGATGCGGCGGCGTTCGCCATCTCATGCAAACCCGAATTAAAAACTCCAACCCTCACCCCTATCTCCGCCAAAATAGCATCCGTGTAGAATTCCTCCTCAACATCCGATCCCGAAACCCGCGCTCCAAGCTTTACAAGCAGCTCCGCGAGCGCGCACATGCCCGTTCCCTTCACCCCAACAAGGTGGACGGTAAACCCATCGAAGCTTTCAGGCAGCAGCATCACTTGAACATATCCTAAATCCTCTCCTTCCAGCAAGTTGTCTCCAGCCGGCCAGACTCCTTGAGGTTCAGAATCAGCAGGCATAGGCCCCTTAGGTTGCCCTCTTGGATCGCAGATGCCTAATCCAGCCAAAAAAATCCACCACCCTACCCGCAAGGCCGCCTAGGCGGCCCACCTGCCGTTCTGCCGGGCCGCGTTATAAAACTAGGCGTCTGCGGCAGACTTAGGAGCAGGGGATTCGATGGGGGATTACTTCGAGGAGGCGGGCAAAATCCCCAGGAGAACAGCTTAGCGCCTGGTTTAGAAGCCTTCTTGTTCTCCTAGCTCCCGGCTGGCCCCTATAAAGATTTAGCAGCGGCGCAATCAGCGCCCCCCGAGGAACCCCCTGTTTTGCCCGGCGCACAATGTATGGCGCCGCCATTTCAAAAATATCCCGGCGGCTAGGCGGATTTTCATTCCTCCCAAAAGCATCTATCCGCGAGAGCATGTAGGGATTGTTCAAGGCAATACGGCCTAGCATCACGCCATCTACCCTTAAAAGAGCCGCATCAATGCTTGCCAAATTTCGAAAACCGCCGTTTATCTCGATAAAGAGATGCGGAAAATCCGCCTTGAGCCGGTATACATCCTCGTATCGGAGAGGCGGGATACTTCGATTCTCCTTAGGACTCAAACCCTCAAGAACCGCAATTCTGGCATGCACCGTGAACCTATGGCAGCCCGCCTCCGAAACAAGGCTGACAAAGCGCTTCAAATTCTCATAGGTCTCAAAACTAAGAGCGCCGCGCTTAGAACGGATGCCGATGCGGCATTTAACGGATACGTCCAAATCACTTGCATTTACCATCGCATCGACCAACGAGGCGACATGCTCCGGATTGGCCATCATGCAGGCGCCGAACTTATGCCTTTGAACCCTGGCGCTCGGGCACCCGCAATTCAAGTTTATCCCATTGTAGCCATAATCCTCCGCTATCTTGCAGCACTCAGCGAGCGGCGCGGCCTCATTCCAGCCCAATTGCAGCACAAGAGGCCGCTCCGCCGGATCGAATTCGAGCAGTCTATCACGCTTCCCCCGCAGCACAGCCGCCGCGCTTATCATCGGCGTGTAGAGCAGACTCTCTCGAGTAATAAGGCGCATGATACGGCGCCAATCACGTTCGGTTTTTCCCGCCATGGGAGCGAGGCTAATCGGAGGCTGCATCTATCTCCTCATCAGCACATAATGCATTATTGGATGCGCTATTGGCCAGCCTCGGAAATCGATATGAAAATAAGCTGCGGAAGCGAATTCCAGGCGGAGGGGTTCGGGAATCGACTCCTTGCTGCCTCATCGCCTACTCATCGCCATGAAACTAAGTTATAGTCGATCAATGATTAGCGATAGCGCCGTTTTTCGACGGCCCAGAATTCAAGACATAATCGCAATTGCGCTTCCGATGGTGCTAAGCCAGGCATCGGAAACTGTCAATCTCTTTGTCGACCGCCTATTTCTATCGAGACTAGGCAAATTTCACATCGCCGGAGCGATGAGCGGAGGACTCACAGCCTTCAACATTATGTCGCTTTTCATTGGAATAATCGGATATGTCAACGCGGTTGTAGCCCAAAACGACGGGGCCGGCATTAGAAAAAACTGCGCGCGCGCAACGGCTCAGTCTGTCCGCCTAGCCTTCGCCGGATGGCCGATTCTCATGCTGATGATTCCTCTAGTAAGGTTATTCTTCATATCCATGGAACATCTTCCCGAACAGATAGTTCTGGAAATGACCTACTTCCGCATACTCATATTTGGCTCCATATTTGGCCTAATCAGGCACTCCTTAGCGGGATTTTTCATAGGCCTGGGGCGCACTCGCGTGGTAATGATAGCGAATGCGCTAGGCATGTTAGTTAACATCCCCGCTAATTGGATACTCATATTTGGGAAGTTTGGAATGCCCGCACTGGGCATTGCCGGCGCGGCATACGGAACCCTGCTCGGCTCGGCGGTAATTATGCTCATTCTGCTGGGAATCTACCTTTCCCCCTCATACAGAAAGGAATACGAAACATCAACCGAGTTAGGCTTCGATAGGCCGCTCATGGTTATGCTGCTTCGATATGGAACTCCGGCAGGTTTCGAAACCTTCTTCAATGTCTCGGCGTTCAATCTCTTTGTTCAGCTGATGCATTCATACGGGCCGAACACGGCAGCGGCCGTAACAATCGCGTTCAATTACGACATGCTGGCATTCATTCCGATGATGGGCCTTGGCTTCGCGGCCACCACTCTGGCCGGGAGGTACGTAGGCGGGGGGGATATCGGCGGAGCCGAGCATTCCACGCGGCTAACCCTGCTAATCACCTGGATATACGCCGCCGTTATGATGCTTATATTTGTTTTCGGGGCGAAGGCCCTTGTTGGAATATACACCTCGGGTTTAGAGCGGGGAGGAGCCGATGTCGCGCCCCTAGCCAGCATGATGCTTCGTTTGGCCGCGCTCTACACTCTGGGAGACGCCACACAGCTAATCTATGCCGGCGCGCTGCGAGGCGCCGGAGACACTAAGTCTGTTATGTGGATATCCGTTGGCGCTCATTGGGTTTTTACCGGAATTGCCTGGTTCTCTATCAGGGTATTGAACATATCGGCCGTTTCGATATGGGTTATTTTTATCTGCTTTGCTTTGCTTCTAGGGGTAGGAATGCTGCTGCGCTACCGTTTAGGAGGTTGGAGAAAAATGAGCCTAGTAGCGAGCCCCTGATTGGCTCTCTTCGCGCTCTTGGCATATGCGGAGGCAGGCTAGACGGCGCCTCCGCCAAATACAGCGCCTTCCATCCGCGAATAGCACGTTTCCTCGCTCATCATTGCCAACTTCGATCGCAGCAGGCTCCGTTTGGCGCCGCATTGGGCGAACTTTGGCTCCTACTTCCGCGCCATCGCCCGCCGCGAAACTCACAAGAGCGTAAATCCTATGCCAACTCCCCCAGCAGCGCCGGATTCTTTCCGGAATCGATATCCACGATCCTAACAGGAAAGAAACAATTCCTTATCTCCCCATCGTTCCAAGTTCGATGGGCAGCGCATTCACTATCGAAGTTCGAGGCGCCTATTTTCGCATCGCATTCATACCCCGCCCGCGCCGCACACTCGGCGCCAATCCTATCTTTGGGAATAGCGAAGCGAACCGGCACATAGGAACCCGAAAGTCCGGAAGCTATAACTTCTCCTCCGGCCTGCCGCGAGGCTCTTTCCACAAGCACTCTCTGCCTGCTCCCAATCAAGGAATTTCTAAAAGAACGCTTTGTGGCTTCTGAAACCTCTCTAATCCGAGCCGCCCGGCGCGCCTTCTCTTCCTTCGGAATCTGCCCCTCCATTGAGGCTGCGAGAGTGTCATCTCTCGGTGAGTATGGAAAGGTGTGAATATGGCCAAAACCCAGGCGCTCACAGAAATCAAAGGTATCCTCAAAGTCCGCCTCGGTTTCACCTGGGAATCCAACAATTACATCCGTCGTGATATTGATTCCCTGCACCTGCCCCCGAAGCCGCTCAGCAATTCCCTCAAAATCACTCGCCGCATAGCGCCGTCCCATCGACCGAAGAATTTTCTCCGAACCGGATTGCAGGCAGAGATGCAGGTGCTTCGCCATCTTCGGATGCGCCATCAATTCTATAAACCTCTCGTCAACTCCATCGGGTTCAATGGAACTCAATCGGAGCCGGAAATCTCCCGGGCACTTAAGGACGGCATCCAATAAGTCTGCAAAGCCTTGATTGGTCTGCTGCCAACGGCCCATATTTATTCCAGTGAGAACCACTTCCCGGAAGCCAGCCCTCACCGCCCCTTCAATAGCAGCGATGCAGTCACCAAGTTCCCTGCTAAATCCCGAACCACGCACAAATGGGACAACACAAAAACTGCAGAAATTGTCACAGCCATCTTGAACCCTAACCAAGGCCCTTGTTCGAGCTGTTCGCATCGTTCTTCCCGGCCCAATATCGGAAACCCTGATCCGAAAATACGCATCTACCAGCCCTGGGATACGGGCCTTGTCCATATTGCCAACTAGAAGGATGCCATCATCCTCCCGAAAATGCACATCGTCGCGATTTTTAATCGGCAGAGACTCCCTAAGATTCGCATCGATATGACAACCGGTGAAAACCAGCAATGGCTGCGGCCAGGCATTCGCGGCCATCCGTTTCGCCCGATTCATTTCCGAACGGCTCTTCCTATCGGCGCTGTTTGTAACGGTACAACCGTTAAGCACAATCGCATCCGCCCTCTCGCCAAGGTCCACCAAGTCCCAGCCCTTTGACAAGAAAGTTGCTGCTATCGATTCGGTTTCCGCCTGATTCAGCTTGCAGCCCAGTGTTTTGAAGGCAACCCTGCGGTTTCGCGGCCCACTCATAGCACCCGTCCCTCAACACTCAAGGAGCCGGTTGAAATAATTTGCGCCATGGTAAATTCTCCCACCTCGCTAGCCGCGTTCAGATCCAGACGCACCGGAATCCTACCCTCCGTATAACCGAAGAGGTGGCCCCTTCGCTCATCCTGGCCGCAGAGCAGCACCTTCTGCTCGCTTGCCAGCATCTTCCTATTTTTACGAGCGGCAACCTCCCTTAGAACCTCGCCTGCCTCGGCAAAACGCCGTTCCTTCACCTCCCTGCTAACATCGTCCGCCCAATCCGCGCTCGCTGCGTCAGGTCTTGGGCTGTATTTCGCGATATATGCCATATCGAATTGAAATTCTCTCATCGCCTCCAGGGTTCGCTCAAATTGAACATCAGTCTCACCACAGAATCCCACAATGATATCGGTAAACAAGGTTGCCTGGGGCAGGGCTCTCCGTATTCCATGCACCACCTGCCGATAATCCGCCACGGAATAACTGCGATTCATTCTATGAAGCACCTCATTATCGCCCGATTGAAGGGGCAGATGAATCTGCTTTGCCAATACATCGTATTTTGCTATCACATCAAGTAATTCGCCGCTCATATCTCGTGGATGGGGCGACGTGAAGTAGGTCCAGAAATCCTTATCCGACTCACGGCCTATTTCCCCAATCGACCGCATCAGCGCGGCAAAGTTCAGTTCCGAATTCCCCTTATCAAGACCGTAGGAATTAACATTCTGCCCCAAAAGAGTAAGCGAACGGTAGTTTTTCCCAAGTAGGGAAGTCAGCTCGGCCAATATGCCCGCCGAGAGTCGGGAAATCTCACGGCCCCTTGTGTAAGGAACCGCGCAAAAGCTGCAAAACTTGTTGCAGCCGCTCTGTATCGGGATGAATGCCTCCGCGTTCGATGAATAGAAGGGCCGAAGCTGCCAAAAGCTCTCAATCCTCTTCTGCCTCAGCACATCACTGCCCGCGAATTTATCCAAAGACGGCGGGGCGGGGCCCATCATGCTATCGCCAGTTCGTTTGCGTATCATCTCAGGCAGTTCCGAAATCATATCGATGGGAAACACGAAGTCGAACAGGGTTTCAAACCTCTCTCCGTCGGCAGGCAGGAAGCAACCCGAAAGAAAGGTTAGAGCCTTCCCCTTGGATGCATTCCAGTTGCGTATTTTCCCGTATACCCGGTCTACCGCCTTTTGCCTTACAGAGCAGGCAATTATTCCCTTGATTGCTAGGTCCGGATCGTTCTCGAATTCGCCTTCCTCGAAGCCCATGGAGTTCAGAACCGTGCGAGCCCTCTCGGTGTCGGAGCGGTTCATCTGGCAGCCGAGAGGCAGCACCATGTATTTCATCGCCCGATTTTCCTTCTTTCCAGGAATTAAGGCAAGCGCTGGACCTCGCTTGCCAAAGCAGGCGGCCTAGGCTACCCTGGCCAGGTGATAGAAACACTCAGAAAACCCGAGTGGCTAAAGATAAAATTCAACACCACAAAGAATAGAAGCATAATTGGACGGAAACTACAGGCCAGGAATTTGCATACTGTATGCAGGGAGGCAGGGTGTCCCAATCTCCATGAGTGCTGGAACGAATTCCGAACCGCTACCTTTATGATACTCGGATCCATCTGCACCCGAAGTTGTCGATTCTGCGCGGTGGAGGGAGGAAGGCCGCCGAAAACCTTGGATGAGAACGAGCCGCGGCAAGTAGCCTTAGCGATTAAGGAACTCGGTATCGAACATGCGGTAATTACCATGGTAAGCAGGGACGATTTGAAAGATGGGGGCGCGAGTCAGCTGGCCTCAACCCGAGTTGCCATAGGCGCCATGAATCCTGCGATTACAGTAGAATACCTCTCTTCAGATATGATGGGGCGCAGGGATAGCATAGCAAGGCTTGTTGAATCGGCTCCGGATGTAATCGGCCACAATGTTGAGACTGTACGGCGGCTCACCCCCCTTGTCCGATCGAACAGCGACTACGATCGCTCCTTGAATTTCTTGAGTGTGGCAAAGGAAATGGCCCCCAACATCCTGATTAAAAGCGCCATCATGCTAGGACTCGGCGAAGAAGAATCCGAGGTTTTGGAAACCATGTCGGATATCAGGCAGGCAGGATGCGACGCTCTCTACATGGGGCAGTATCTGCGGCCAACCAGGAAAAAGAGACACCTGCCGGTAATGCGTTATTGGAGCCCTGATGATTTTCTCAAACTCAAGACGGAGGCCATCAATACGGGATTTACCTATGTTGAGGCCGGTCCGATGGTTAGATCCAGTTATCAGGCCGGGAGCCATAGGGAGCTGTTCCAGGAATATCGCTCTAGAAGACTGGCGGATACTCGATGAATTCATTCCATCTGAGCCTCAAATCACAAATCGAGTTTTGGGGGCGGATTTTGCCAAAGTTGCCGCTGCGAACATCGGGAAGCCTAGGCCTTGAGAGAGAGGGCTTGGGCGCCGCGCCGCTATCAAACCTTCATGCTTATCAAAGCTTCTAGCTGAACTGTGCTCAGACGAGTATTGAATCTAATACGGAAAGGCCTGTGAAACCTAGCCTGGGTGTAAGCTCAGAGGTGGGAGCTCTGAGGCGGGTGCTGCTGCACAGGCCAGGCAGAGAGGTGGAAACCCTGATGCCCGGGATGTTGGAGAATCTTCTCTTTGAGGATATTCCATGGTTGAAAAGACTGCGAGAAGAACACGATGATTTTGCGAATTTGCTCAGGTCGCAGGGTTGCGAGGTTTATTACTACGTCGATTTGCTAAGAGATGTGCTTTGTGATGCCGGGCTCGCAAAAGAGGTAACCGAGTATCTGGTTTCAACCGGAAGGCTTCCGCAATCAAGCTTGCGGGATGAGATTCTGGAATTTCTACTGGCTATGGATGCGGATGCTCTAGCCGAGATTATGATTGCCGGCCTAAGGAAAGATGCGATTGCGCACAGCGAGAGGGAAAAACGCCTATCATGGTGGATTAAGGAAGACTTCCCCTTCTACATCGAACCGCTGCCAAATCTCTATTTCACACGCGACCCGGGAATAATTATCGGAACTGGCATGGCCCTGGGTTTAATGCAAACTCAGGCTAGGCGTAGAGAGGTTTACTTACTCAATCTACTTCGCTGCCATCATGAGTTGTTTGCTCCCGTTCGAGACAGGTTGTGGTACGGACCGGAGAACGGCAATGATTGGCGGGCATACGAGATGCCGTGGCATGGGCCGGGAGACTTCTTGGAGGGAGGGGATGTTCTTGTACTTTCGGATACGGCGCTTGCATTGGGGGTGAGTATGCGCAGCAGTGTCGGAGCGGTTGAAACACTTGCGGAGCGTTTGTTTCGCGATGGCTCCGGCATCAGTGAAATTCTGATTATAAAGATTCCGGCAGCGCGAGCCTACATGCATCTGGATACGGTTTTCACCATGGTGGATAGGAATAGTTTCGTTCTATTTCCAGGCATAGCTGATTCGATTCACGTATTTAGATTGAGCCCCGGGCGAGCCGGAGCGCTTAAAATCAAGGAGGCGCCTAGCTTGGAACGAGGGCTGACCGATGTGCTTGGAATGGATAGGGTGCGAATTATTGCCAGTGGAATTAAAGATGGGGGCATCGCGGCAAGAGAGCAGTGGAACAACAGCGCAAATACTCTGGCCATCGCGCCGGGCAGAGTTATCACCTACAACCGCAACAGCTCAGCAAATGAATTATTCGAAAAGGCCGGCATCAAGGTTCTGGGGATTGACGGTTCGGAATTGGTTAGAGGGAGGGGGGGGCCCCGCTGCATGAGCATGCCCATCCTCCGCGATGATGTTCCCTAGGAGTTGCGGGGCGGCCTTGCCTTCCTCACTCCCGGTTTCTCCATCCTCGGCAGCCCTGGCGCGCAGCCCTTAGCGCAGCTTAAGTCACACGCCTAGCCACCTAATATGGGTTGAAAATCCCAGTGGAATCGCCAGCTCGCCAGTCCTGCCGAGGCAAACAGTATCCGTTTCGGATTGGGATACTATCAGAACCTTCGTGCCCGGCGCAAGTCCGTTCTTCTGGCAGAAAGAGAGCATACCATCGATCAGTTCGCCCTCCTCAGTGATTCTAATTATTTTTACACTCGTTTCCGCTTCAGCCTCCGCCAGAGTCGGCGCAGTAAGATACTCCTCTTCTAAGCTGGAGCCAGGCAGCGGATTGCCATGGGGGCAGGTGCTCGGGTTGCCAAAATACCGCAGTAGGTGAGCGGTTAGCGCATCAGAGAGGGAGGCCTGTAGATTCACTGCTTCGGCATCCGACTTATCCCAGGGGTAGCCCAGTGTTCGAACCAGCAGGTGCTCGAGCAGGAAATGCCGCCTTACGGTTTTCTCCGCCAAGGCGCGCCCACTGGCCGTCAAATCAATCTTTCCATAGCGCTTCTGAACTACCAGGTCCAGTTTTTTCAAGCGTCCTATGGCCTGCGACACCGCCGACCGGGACACGCTGAGTCTGGCTGCTAAATCCGAATTCGGAACAACGCCGTTATCACGCTCAATGAAGAAAATCTGAGCAAGATATTCGGAAGCTGCCGGAAATTGATTTCTTAGCGATTCAAAATCCTCATCACCATGCCTCATCGACATCCCCTCACTTCGGCTTCCGAAATAGGCCCGTCCTTTTAATCGTGGGCTCGCCCAGGTAGAGGAAGGTTCTACGCGCCAGCCATGTGCCATTCCACCACTTCTTCACGAAGGGGATTATCCAATAGTCCAAGCCAAATACCCTGCCCGCGCCTCCCATCAGGGCCAATGCGGCAAACATATACCAAAAAATCGAGGAATCCGCAAGGGCCCCCAATATGAGCACTATACTGAAAAAGAAAGACGCCGCGGCAGAAAGCCAGGTAAAGGCGCCCCCAATCAGCGCCAGCCCTATAAGTATTTCGAAAACAACAATGCCCGTCTGAAAAAAGAAGGGCGCCCGATTCACTGTCCACTGCGAAATCCAAACATAGGGCTCCCATGGCTTGAAGAGCAATGTCGAACCATATTCGGCAGCCGTGCCGGCGTTGGCGGCCACATCGGTAGCCGCCGTTACAGTATCCACGCCAGCGCCTGCGACCGATACAAAATCGTTAGACCTATCCAGCCAGGCATCTGAAATTTTTTTCAATCCCTGAATCAACCACTGCACCCCAACAAACACTCGAAGGGGCAGAAGCCAATACGCGGGCGTTTTCCACGCAAGGAAGGATCCAATCAAAGAACGCCCGTGGCGGATATCTAAAATTTCATGTTTCAAATACGCCCAAGAGGCATTGATTCCCGCAATACTAAATAAATAATACAGATTTACCGCGTGCTTCATCGCCATCGCAAAGAAGCCGGTCATTGTAATTCCGCCAGTGTGGGAAACCGCGAATTTGCTACCTATGGAAACCATATACCCATGATACTTGCCCTTATACCGCCGATAAGCATCCGCCTTCACGCCAAGCATCTTATCTATGTCAACAGAAATATTATGGGCCGCGGTTTTTGCAGTTTGCTCGGCCGCTTCAACTATCTGAGGAACAGGTATCCCATCCTCGAGAAACCAAATCCCATCGCCAGCCATATAGGCATCCTCATGGCCGCTACAGCGCATGAAGGCATCAACCTCCTTTCGCCCCGCCTTGCCTTCTTTCAAAGCAGGGCTATCAGTGAAGCAGTTACCCTTCACGCCGCAGGTCCATACCTTTGTTCCGGCCCTGATAATCTCGCCATTCTTCAAATGAAAGGCCTTTGGAGTGGCTCTCGTTACAAGGGCGTTAACCCGAATCTCCACACCCTTTTTCTCCATATATGCCCCTGCCTTAGCCCTCAATACATCGGGAAGCATCTGAAGTATATCTCCCATGGCCTCAAGGTTGATCAATCTCACATCCTTCCTGGGCAGTGCATACCTCTCACATAGAACCGGCAAATACTCCACCAGCTCCCCGATTAACTCCACTCCCGTGAAGCCTCCGCCTGCCACTACAACTGTCATAAGTTCACGGCGTTTCCCCTCATCGCTTTCAAGAGCCGCTTTTCGATAAGTTGTTTCAAGATGGTGCTGAATGCTCAGCGCATCATCGATGGACCAGAGCGGGAGAGTATTTTCCCTCACTCCCGCAATATTGAAGTCCGCCGGGATGCCTCCGTAGGCAAATAAAATCCTGTCCCACTTGTACTCACGGATTTTGCCCATCGCCCTTTTGCCCTCAAAATCCACATCCACAATCTCATCGAAAACCACATCTACATTGGTTCCTGAGAATATTCTATCGTAGTTCACTTTCACAGATTCCTGAGGCACTCGGCTGCCCGCGATTTCGTGGAGATCCGTCATCAAAGTGTGGAAGCGATTTCGGTCAACAAGTGTAATCCTGACTGCTTTACGCCTCTTATACCTCCTGTATAGAAACTTGGCTGCTTTCAAGCCTGCATAACCACCGCCAACTATCAGAATCCGCCTAGTTTCGCTCATCGCAGAACCTCCCTACTTAGCCCCATTACAATATACTTGCACTATGACAGAAAGAAAATCGCCTAGAAACAAGATATTCCTTCTTACGCTCGTACTAGGCCTCGCAATCGGCCTAAGCCTAGCGCTGCGCCTTATAGACAGACGAAGCAGCAGAGCCAATACAACCGAAGATAGCAAATTTCTTCTCGATACCTATGTCTCAATCCGAGTGTACCAGAGCGATAGACAGGAAATTCTGGACGACGCCTTCAAACTTATCGAGAAGCTAGAGAATCAAGTAAGCCGGCACAAGGCTTCAAGTGAAATATCGCGGATAAATTCCACCCCTATTGGCACAGCGGTTCCTGTTTCGGACACCACAAGAGAATTAATCGCGGTTGGACTGCGCTACGCCCGCCTATCGGACGGAGCCTTCGATCCCACGGTCGGAACTCTGGTTAGGTTATGGGGCATTGGCACCGAGAATGCTCGAATTCCCACTCCTAATGAGATACAGTCCACGCTGCCTCTTGTAGACTACCGAGCCGTCTCGATAGCGCCATCAACCGTAATTCTAAAGCGCCAATCGCCAATCTCGGCATCAAACTCCGCCCGAATGACGCTCGATCTAGGCGGAATAGCAAAGGGGTGGATAGCTGATCGCGTTGCGGAATTTCTGCAAAGAAACGGCGAGCGCAATTTTCTTATCAACCTAGGTGGGAACATAGTGGTTTCAGGTTCAAAACCAAGCGGCAAGGCCTATAGAATAGGCATGCAGGATCCATTCGGCGACCGGGGGGAATTCCTTGGAATTTTCACGGTGGAAGGCGGATCGGTGGTATCCTCAGGCATATATGAACGCTTCTTTGAACTAGACGGTAAGCGCTACCATCACATACTGAGCACCAGCAACGGATATCCTATCAGCAATGGGCTTGCGGGAGTCACCATTTTATCCGAACACTCGGTTGACGGCGACGCCCTGTCTACAGCGGTCTTTGCACTGGGTATCGAAGAGGGCATGGAACTTGTACACAGTCTCGATGGCATTGAAGCCGCGCTAATCGATTCGAACGGCAGAGTTCATATCACAGCCGGCGCGGCATCGATTTTCGAAGCTAGTTCGCCTAATCTACAGATTGAAGTGCGATAGCGGCATCCCATTGCATCCGGAGCTATAGCGGGCAGTAGAATCAAAGATCGTGCTTCTTGAGCGGAGAATGGCCTTTTCAGGAAGCTGGGCTGGTCCTTGACGCCTGCCCGTTTTGAACGCAGCGAACGCTCATCCAACCCACCCGGCACGGATCGAATTCCAAGCCTCCATCAACCCGCATCCCCTCCCCGCTACCGAATCCAGGCCAACTAGCGCGGAACTGACATATAAGACCATCTCGTTCAATATCTAAGCCCGCCGAAGAGAGAGAAGGAAAGTAAATCTTGTCTACCAAGGGCTACAGCAAAATTCCACCATTCTAAGCGAACTCCCAAATACGCATTGTTGAAATACCATGAACCTTCAAGTCTGTAATCAATCAGGTTGACTACTTCCTCTCTTAATGATGAATAAATGCGCAGCCCTCCTCCAAATACTAAGCGTTCCAGAGAATCGATATTGAACACATGATATAGTATTGGATCTTGCACCCAGAAACCAAAGAAGAGGTTTGGAGTATGTTTTATATCAACTTCCTTCCTCGTGTGGAGCGAAAACCCAAAGTCAATCCCAATTTCCAGCCTCGACAAAGTACTTTCGACCAAGAATCCTCTGAAATTGATTCCTAGATCCAATGAATTAAACAGATAATCCGATTTGCCGGGCGGCCAAGAGTATCCACTGCTTCGAAGGTTGAAACCTCCGGCCTTGCCTATAAAAGGCATCCAATATCTGGCATCTAGGCCAAGAGCCACGAAAATGAACTTATCTCCAGCTAACCATGCCTCTTTCAACTCAGATGACTGGGGGCTCAGCTCGAAGAATTTCAATGAGAGAGCTACCCTAAGGTTATCTCGCGATTCAGCCGGATTTTTCCTTTCATATCTCTCCCCCCTATCGATGGTGAATTTGGGCTGGGGCGGCGATTCGGAATCGGCCTCGGCTCCTGGTAATTCCACCTCAGCCGTCTTTCCGGATGTCCAATGCCCCTGCGCCTCATCTACCGCGGATAATTTCTGAAAGGAATTTCTGTATGAGTGAATCCTCGGATCCATAGGATAGAGTGCCTCCGCATCATCAAGGGTCTGAAATGCCTCCACCCATAATCCCTTATCCGCCAGCAAGAGGGCTAAATCGAGTAGCTCGTCCAGCTCGGACTCAGAAATTTCCACCGCATAGCTATCCTCGCTTTGGGCAAAAAGCTCACCCATCGAACTAAGTAGATATATGAGAATGAAGCATCTAATTGGTTTCAAGAGAATCCCATAAGATTGATTTCGGGAATTCCGGAAAGAATTTCTTCCAGTCCCCTCTAAGTGTCGGTTTCTTTAACTCCGCGGCAAGTATTCTAAGAAATTTCTCTCGAGAAATATCGATAGCTCCAAAAGAGGAAAGAAGCTGGGTATTCTGCTGGCAGTCAATCAGGCCAAAATCGGCATCGATCAGGATGCCGGCGAGAGCTGCAAGCGCCATCTTAGAGGCATCGGGGCGCAGTGAGAACATGGATTCGCCATAGAAACATCCACCTAGAGCCACCCCATAGAGTCCTCCTACCAATTCATCACTGTTCCACGTCTCCACCGAATGCGCATATCCTTGTTCATTGAGCTTCGTATAGGCCTCAACCATATCGCCTGTAATCCAAGTGCCTTTCTGATTCGGCCGTCTAACCTCACGGCAATGGCCAATCACCAGTGGAAATGCCTCATCCAGAGTGAGTTTGTACGAAGTTCTTCTGATGCGTCTGCGTAGCCTCTTCGAGAGAAGAATTCGCCTAGGATAGAGTATGAAGCGTGGATTCAAGCTCCACCAGAGTATTGGTTCCTCATCGGTGAACCAGGGAAATATTCCCCTCCGATAGGACGATAAGAGGGTTTTCGGGGAGAGTTCGCCGCCAATAGCCACAATCTCCCCATCAATCGTCGAAGGATTTGGCAGTATTATTCCTTCGCCCCGAGAATCACGTGTTTCGCTATCGATCGTTGGCCTCCGTCCTGATACGTATATCATCTCCTTCGATATCAGCAATCGCAAGACCTCCTGCCGAGAGCGATCCAAAAAGAACCTCATCCACAAAGAAGCTCTTTATCTTATCCTCAACAAGGCGGGCTACATTGCGCGCTCCGAATTCAAAAGAATACCCTCTCTTGGCAATCCAGGTTATTGCAGCATCGGAAACCCTTAGGCTAACTCCCTTGGGGCTAAGCATATTTCTAAATTCATCTAGTTCCTTTCTCACAATCTCCGCCACAATCTCGGTATTCAAATACTCGAATTTCACAACCTTATCCAAGCGATTTCTAAATTCCGGAGAAAAAACTCTCCGGACCGCATCATCAAGAACGCCGTAGCTGTGTTCACCCGCGCCGAAGCCGATTTTCTGCTTTCCAATTTCCCGAGCTCCGGCATTGGATGTCATAATTATTACAACGTTCCTAAAATCCGCCTTGCGCCCCATATTGTCCGTTACGGTGGCATAGTCCATCATCTGAAGGAGTACGTTATAAATATCCGGATGCGCCTTTTCTATCTCATCTAGAAGCAGCACCGCGTGCGGTGTCTTCCTTATCGCATCAGTTAGAATTCCGCCCTCTTCATAGCCCACATAACCCGGGGGCGAGCCAATCAAGCGGCTTACCGTGTGCTTCTCCTGATACTCACTCATATCAAAACGGTGTAACGGAACTCCCAATTCACTGGCTAGGCTGCGGGCAAGTTCGGTTTTGCCAACGCCAGTTGGACCAACAAAGAGAAAACTGGCAACCGGCTTATCTGCCTTGCGGAAGCCCGCCCTGGAACGCTTTATTGCCGTTGCCACATCGTCGACAGCCTGATCCTGGCCAAAAATCATCTTTTTGAGTTGGGTGGCAAGGTGCATGAGCCGGTTGGTTTCACCCGCGGATACGGTTTTTTCCGGAATCCTGGCAATTCTGGCAAGTACCTTTTCTATGTCCGACACCGCAATTCGAGGGAGAAATTCTTCACTTACTTCTTCGATCTCCCCAGACTGCCGTACGAGCGGCTTATCCGAATTCGAAACTTCGCTTTCTGTTTTCAGCGCTCCAAGCTCGCCGCTTACGGCAGCCTCTCCAACATCGGATTCGGGCAGTTTCTCCCGATTAGGGGAAACTCTCTCCTCGTACAGTCTCTTCCAGGCTCCTGCTTCGTCAATAAGATCAATCGCCTTATCGGGCAGTTTTTTCTCGTTGATAAACTGATCGGATAGATCCACCGCTGCCCTAAGGGCCTCGTTCTCATAAACTACGCCATGGTGCAGCTCGTATGCGCCCCTGAGTCCAAGCAATATCTGATATGTATCGTCCTTCGATGGTTCAAGGACATCGATTCTCTGAAAGCGCCTTGCCAGGGCATGGTCTTTCTCGAAAAACTTTTTGAACTCCTCATGGGTAGTAGAGCCAATGCAGCGGAGCTTTCCGGACATTAGCGCCGGCTTCAGCAAATTCGATGCGTCCATACTGCCTCCCGAAGTTGCGCCAGCCCCTATGATAGTGTGGATTTCATCGATAAACAGGATTACGCTATGATGCTTCTCAAGTTCGCCTAGCACCTTTTTTACCCGCTCTTCAAAGTCGCCGCGGTAGCGAGTGCCGGCAAGAAGCGATCCCATGTCCAGGGTCCAGATTCTAAATCCCTTAAGAAAACTCGGCACATCTTCCTCGACAATTAGATGCGCCAAGCCCTCGGTAATTGCCGTTTTCCCTACTCCAGGATCGCCAACATGTATGGGGTTGTTTTTGAGTCGGCGGCTAAGCACCTGCAAGGTTCGTTCAATAACATCCTCGCGGCCAATCAGTGGTTCCAGTTCTCCCTTTTCCGCTCTGGCCGTTAAATCGGTGGCAAATTGTTCCAAGGCGTTATTCTTCCCCTGTTTTACACCGCTTCTCGCTTCTTCCTGCTCGCCTTGGGTATCTGTGCCGTCGCCCTTTGGCTCACTTGCCTCATCATACGAACTAGGCGGCACGCCATGAGAAATTATCTCTAGCAGTCTTAAGCGTTCAACTCCCGCTTTTCGAAGGTAGTATGAGGCAAAAGATCCTTTCAAGTCGAAAAGCGCCACTAGAAGATCTGATGAGGCTATTTCGTCTTTCCCGGCGCTAGTCATATGAATCATTGTTTGTTCGATTACATCCTGCCAACCCTCGGTTAGGACCGGCTCCGTATCGCTGTTTTTCTTTATGTATTTCTCAAAATACACCTCCAAATCTTCACGTACCTCATCGGGGTTAGCGCCACATTGCGCTAGAATCTCACGCGGATTATCAAATGCCAATGCCGTGTACAGTATGTGCTCCGGAGTGATGAATTCATGTCCTGATGCCTTGGCTTCGTTGTACGCAACATTCAGTATTCCCTGTACCTCTTCTGTTGGTCTCATATCATGCCTTCTCCAAAATGCTTTTCAGAGGATATTCGCGTTCACGAGCTAGATGAGTTACTTGGACAATCTTTGTACGGCCTATATCGTAAGGATAGATTCCCACTGTTCCTCGTCCTCTGTTATGAACATCGAGCATTATTTTTGTGGCTTCGATCGGCGCCTTATGAAACACCGAAACCAGCACTTCTACTACAAAATCCCTCGGGGTGTAATCATCGTTTAGCAAAACCACCTTCCACATCTCGGGTTCCTTCAGGTCTTCCCTGATATCCTCAAGTAATTCACCCTCGTTAATTTCCCTAGGATCCATATATGGAATTTACGACTTTAAAACGATACTATCAACGACAAAGTACATTCGAAGCCTTTCTTGGAACCTGCAGTTTTACAAGAATGATATTCTAGGCTATCATGTATTAGTTAACTTTTTTCTGGAGGCTCGCTATGAAACATGTTGTTTTCCTCGTGCTTGCTTTCCTGATCGCCATAACCGCGGTCGGTGCATCGACGAATTTCTATGAGGATATGTCCGATGTGCAACGCTACGATCTTGCCGACGCATACGATCAGGTGGCCGAACGTTTCGAAGAATTGGATGATGCTCCCCGCGCCGAGAAATTTCGGGCCATGGCCGAGCTTATCTTCCCAGGTTTCTATCAGACGGAACGTCCCGCCGAGATAGTAGATGCCGTAGCTCCGGCTCCACCCGAAGAGAGGTTGGAAGCTATAATTGCCCTAGAAGCATCGGTGTATTACTTCGAGAAGCTACTACGTGGAGTTTTTAGCGAGAATTTGACTCTCTCGCTTTCGGTGATCGCGGATACGCTATTTTTGCCTCTCTACGATGAGGGAATCAAGAAGTCCAATCTAGAGGAAGAGATGGAATTCCTCTTTGCAAAGTACGAGATCGACTCCTATGAGGCCGGGGATGTTTTGCAACTGGAAGACATCGAAGTTATGCCGCTTGAAAATGGCTATTGGCGGGTGGATGTTGAAACCTGGCCCCAGTTTACTATAGGGCCCGAGGGAGTAACCTTCTGGTCCGACAAGATGGGTTTTTATTTCCGCAAGTTCCCCCAGGGTTGGAGGCTGGCCGCCATAGGGCCGGTGGCCTAGGATAGCCGTCTCTCTAAGGTGGAATCGCGCGGCTGGGTGCAGGTTCGTGATAGCCGGTTTCTAGCTTAGCGGGGCAAAGGTGCCGGATTCATCTCGACCACTCTTCTTGATGTAGGTAACCTCCACCGATACCGGTAGGTATCTTCTACCGTACTCAGATGGATTTCTGGTAATCCACGTGATGGTATATCTTCCAGCCCCAGCGCTCCTAAGCTCTCCAACTAGGGAGCCGCTCCCCTCCGCTTGGAAGATTAACGAGGCATGTCCGCCTGTCTGTGCGGCTATGTAGTTCAACTCGCTGCTCGACTCGCTAGAACTGCGATAAACTGGGTAGAAAACTATGCCGTTGTTCGCCATTAACCGGGCGGTTTCGTATAAGCCATGGCGGTCAAATGCGTTCATCTCAGGGGGGCGGTTTACAAACGCGATAATCGCCTTACTGCGCCTTTCGGGGATGAGTTGCGCCGCTGCAAGCCTTAGGTATTCATCCCAGGGCACTGAACCTGTTCCGATCGCGGCTCCTACCAGATCGCTAAACGATGGCCCTCCCGGTTCTATCTCGTGAAGCACCGCTTCGTGGCCGGCTCCTACTAAGGAGAATGCATCCCCCTCTAAGAGAACTCTCGTTAAATCTTCCACTCCTTCGAGCATTATTCCAACATCGCTTTTTGTTCCCGAAAGATCCGTCACCGCTACAATTGATACTGAATCGTCTTCGGAGGAGGTCCAATCAAGTTCCGGTATGCCAACGGAGGTTCTCCCATCGAATACACGAAAATTCGGCGCCTTAAGGCCGGAAATAGGTTGACCCAGACTATCGCGAACCGTCAAATCCACAACCAATTCTGGGTAGGCATCTCCCCGTACTCTGTTTAGTATAACTTCAAGGCCTCCGTAGAGAGTTGATAAGGGAGTTAGCAGCGTTATTCTGTCCTCATTGAAATTACAAATCACAAGATTTCCATTATCATCGGGAATCACCGATGTAATTCTGTGCTCGCCGGCGCCCAGATTCGCTTCTTCAACCATCTCACCCGTTAGGAGATTAACCCTGAGAATTCTATTCATATCCGCAATTAGAAGATCGCCTTTGTATATGGAGAGGCCCGCGGGCGCGCTTAGCCCCTGATTAACCAATACACCCAGATAATTCCCAGAAGAATCGAAGGCCTCCACGGTGCCTTTGCGCGAATCTGCAGCGTACACTCGCTCCCCAACACAGGCAATGCCTGAGGGACCTTCAAAACCAGCGAAATCGCTTCCGCTTCCCAAGGACAGTATATGCTGCCCATTGAGGCTCCATTTCGATACGCGTCTATTGCCCCAGTCGCCTATGTACACAAATTTCTTATCCTGGGAGAGAGCCATGTACTGCGGCCCCAAGAACTGGCCCCTATCGTTGCCGCTTTCACCCCATGTTGCAATTCGGCTTCCTCGATTGTATCCCGTAAGCGAAAGCACCGATATTCTGTCTGAGTTAAATTCGCTGACGATCAGGCGATTATCGGAAATTGGGAGTACATCGAATGGTCTGTCAAAGCCCTCTAATCCGCCTGTGAATCGCTCCACTAGGCTGCCGTTTGCATCGATTTTTAGCAAGTCACCGCCAGCGTAAGAGGTTACAAAAAGCGATCCCGATCCATCGCCGCCGCTGCGCGCAACCAATGGCAGCTTAAAAAAACGTACGCCGCCTTCGAGTCCGTGAAATGAAGTTAGGGGTACCCAATCGTCATTCAAAACCTCTTGATTCCCTGACATTCGATGACTCAGCTGCTCCGTCTTACTTTGCAGAACAATCGACGCCTGATTCTCATTCACTAACTGATTCCATTGATCGAGGGCCGCGCGCTCCATTCCCGAACGCCAATATGACTTGCCAAGCCATTCCCGCATACTAGGATCGGTTGGATTTAGAGAGATTGCCCTTTCAAAGGCTAGAAGCGCCTTCCCAAGCTTTCCATCGTTGTATGAGAGCACTCCCCAACGCCATTCATCCAGTGCGCGTGCGGCTTCATAGCTCTGTGCACCGCCCGATTGAGCGACAAGCGCCAATATGAGCGACAGCGACGCCAAAGACATACCCGCGAATTCTAATGGGCCTCTTCCCCTCTCCGCTCTAGTTCCGTTCCAAATTTGCATGGTTTTTAACGGCCTCCAGATGATTCCTTATCGTGCTATCCTCCGGGCAGCTTGAGTATGCCTCGGTAAGATGGAAGGCAGCCTCAGAAGTTTTTCCAGCGCGAAATAGCGCCCAGCCTAGCGAATCCCTATACGCCGCATTTCCGGGATTGCTTTCCAATGCCCTGCGGCATAATTCAATCGCCCTGCTGGTATCCTTGCCGCTCTCCGCCAATATGTAGCCAAGTCCATTGACAGCATTGAAATTTTCTTCATCGAGCTTGAGAGCCTCTTGGTAACTCTCTAGGGCGAGGTCGATATTATCCCCTCTCCATTGACAATATGCCAGAGCGGACCAAGCTTGTGGCGATTCAAAGCCGACGGCTAGAACTTCTTTCAGTTGCTTTTCCGCCTCCTCTATATTGTCCGTCTTAACTAGTAACCACGAGAGAACCATACGAACCTGATATAACCGAACCAAATCTTTTTCCTCTTGTGAGACCTGCCTCAATAGCTCCATGGCTGAATCGAACTTACCCACTCGTGCGTAGCAAAGGCTCATGAAATATGCGGTATCCAAATCTTCAGAGGGTTCTATCCCCGCGGCGGAAAAGCTCTCCAAGGCATCCGAATACCGTCCTTCCCTGAAGAGGAACTTGCCATGCTCCCTAGGATTCGCGCTCATATCACCCCCCCCCCATCATATCACAGAGCGAAGCGAGATGTCCGCGACTAAAGAAACTCCCGAACGCCTATGCGCGAGAAACGAGACTGTTTGGCATTGGGTGCGGAATCATTGGAAGGGCCGGAGATGAGGCGATAATTCGGGAATAATTCGGCTAGCTATGTTGAGCTTATACCGTACTTTCTGTTGAAACGCTCAACCCTCCCAGTGGTGTCTACCAACTTCTGTTTGCCGGTAAAGAACGGATGGCAATTAGAGCATATCTCGATTTGCATATCGCCGACAGTCGAAAAGGTTTCAAACGAATTGCCACAGGCGCACGAAACAGTTGAGGCGGCATATTTCGGATGTATATTCTTTTTCATTTTCTCACCTCATTCACGGGTTTAAAAATCCCGCGCCACTCCCGAAGTATTCATCCCCTTAAGAAACGCTTCATTATTCTTAGTCTTACGCATTTTGTCAACGATCATCTCTGTTGATTCCATATCATCCATTGGGCTCAGAACCTTTCTAAGTATCCACATTTTGTTGAGTTCCATATCCGTTAAGAGCAGGTCTTCCTTCCTGGTGCTTGATTTCTTTACATTGAATGCGGGATAAACTCTTTTATCCGCTAAACGTCTATCTAATACCAATTCCATATTTCCGGTGCCCTTGAACTCCTCGAAGATAACCTCATCCATTCGACTGCCGGTTTCAATCAAGGCAGTAGCTACTATGGTTAAGCTTCCGCCATGCTCAATGTTGCGAGCAGCGCCGAAAAAACGCTTGGGTTTGTGAAGAGCATTGGAATCGACTCCTCCGGAGAGTATCTTCCCACTTGTAGGAACCGTTTGATTGTACGCCCGCGCCAATCGCGTTATAGAATCAAGCAGAATAACAACATCTCTCTTGTGCTCAACAAGACGCCTAGCCTTTTCTAAAACCATTTCGGCAACTTGAACATGGCGAGTGGACGGTTCATCGAAGGTGGAGGATATCACTTCGCCTTGGACACCGCGCTGCATGTCGGTTACTTCTTCCGGGCGTTCATCAATCAGAAGAACTATCAGATAAACATCGGGGTGGTTTTCGGTTATAGCGTTTGCAACTTTCTGGAGAATTATTGTTTTGCCCGATTTTGGCGGTGAAACTATGAGCCCTCTTTGTCCTTTGCCGATTGGACAAAAGAGATTGATAATTCGCGTCGAGGGATCCCCAACCCTGGTTTCCGTGTTGAGCCGCATAGTGGGGAAAAGCGGTGTAAGGTTTTCAAACGATACTCTAGCCTGCGCAACCTTGGGATCGTCAAAATTTACATTTACGACACGCAGCATCGCGAAAAAGCGTTCACCCTCCTTGGGCGATCTAATCTGTCCATACACGGTATCGCCAGTTTTCAGGTTGAACAGCCTGATTTGACTCGGAGAAATGTATATGTCATCTGTGCCGGGCAGATAGGAATTTTCGGGCGATCGAAGAAATCCATATCCATCTGGTAAAATCTCAAGAGCGCCATAGGCATAGATTACCCCACCATTGTTGATATGCGCGGTTAGCACTTGAAAAATCAGCTCCTGCTTTTTCAGAAGTATCAGGTTTTCTTTCTTGAAGCCCAGATTTTCGGCCATTCCCCTCAAATCCGGCATAGAAGTTTTGGACAAATCATTAATTAGCAGTTTTGGCGCATCGGGACTGTGCTGGGGACTCTTGGACTGCCGATTCTGCCCTTTTTTCCCCCCCCTACGGCGAGTTCTCGATGTATCTGTGCCCACTCTCTGCTCTCCCTCGTGCCCATCCAACAATTTCAAGTTCTCCCCTGTTTCTCTGTAGTCTTCTTTGGGACTAGTTTCCGGAGTGGGATACGAGTCGTCTTTTACTTCCCTGTTCTCAGCGTTTTCCCTTCGAACTCTGATTTTCACTGGAGTTGCTCCATTCTCGCCCTTTTCAGCCAGCTCTTTTATTGCATTAGATTCCCTATCTTCGAATTCCGAAGATAGAGTCCCTGATTCATTATTGCCAACTTTTATAACGATCGCCTTCCTACGAAACGGCTTATCAACTTGGTCTCTGTGATTTTCAACCTGCTTTGAATCCAGTCCGTTCTGTTCCTTGAGCTTATCGGACATTGGTTTATCCCTCATTATTACACTCTTCGTCAGCGGCTTTCGTGTTCCACACACGATAATCCATTCTGAATTCTAGGCCTGCTTCCAAAGTACAAACAGGCTCATATGCTGAAACAGGCTAATTCCCGCGAACCGTTGCGAAAACAAAAAAGTACGGGCAAAGCATGCTACTGAACATCGCCAACCACTTCCAGAAGCGTTTTCAAGGTTTCATCCACGGCCCGCTTCTGCACTAGTTTTCTATCTCCATCGACATGTCGAAACTGAACCGAATCATTCCCTTTGGAATCACAGCATCCTATCCAAACCGTACCCACCGGTTTCTCGATGCTGCCTCCTTTGGGGCCGGCAATCCCGGAAACAGCGACTGCCCAATCCACTCTGCTCCTTTTTTGCATACCACAGGCCATTGCCCTCGCTACTTCCGGTGATACAGCTCCATAATTCCCAATCAAGTCTGCTTCCACACCCAATAGAGCAACCTTGGATTCGTTGGAATAAGAAACAACTCCGCCCCAGAGAACCGCAGAGCTTCCGGGTATCCCTGTAAGCCGGGCTAACACCCTGCCGCCTGTGCAGGATTCCGCAACTGCCATCTTTTCTTTTCTTCTCAGCAGCATATTTACCAGTTCATACGCAAGACTATCCGACATGACTGATCGTTTTTTTTAGTGTCTCTTGTGACATAGAGAAAACATCCAATCCGGCTGAATCTGGCAGCATCTCACAGCGACCCCGATAAACGCTGCCCCCAACCATCACTAGATTGGCACACCTTATATTACCTATGATTTCTCCTCCAGCGAGAATCTCCAATCTCTCCCCGGCAATCACATCACCCCTGATAAGTCCCCGCACCACTAGGGTGCCTACATTGACATTCGCGATTACTTCGGCTCCTGCTTCAACCAGCAAAAATCCCGCAGATTCAATGTTTCCCTTGAATCTACCGTTAATCTCCAATGAATTCTGAAATCTCAGCGTACCGTTGAAATTGGTTTCCTCGCCTAGAATCGTCAGAGCCTCCAGACTTTCGGTCTTATACGGCATTTTTGTTTAGTTACTTAGTTGTCATCTGGAATACGCCATCCCAGCCATCACCGGGAGGATTCTCTATATAAGCCTTGCACCTAGCCCCAAATATCTTTGAAGGTTCATCCCCTGGGTCTAAATCATAAGCTGCCTTGAATTTTGCCAGTGCCGCTTCGAAGTTTCTATTCTTGTACTGTTCCCTACCCTCGGCAAATAAGCGCAACACTTCTCTCTTCGTGTCACTAATCATACAGATTCTCCTATATGGTTATGCAACTCCTTGAAATGTTCCCGAAAACTCCGCTCGAGTTCCCTTAGCGATAATTCAGCTTCCCGAATACTTCCCTCGCTTTCCCGAAGTTTCCTCACCGTATCTTCAAGTCCGCCGAGGGCCGCAAGCGTCCGTTCAGCTTCAACTACCACCTGCTTCTTAAAAGAATCCACCGCCTTAGAATCGGAAGTATCTAGCGCCTTGGATGTTTCTACAAGCCCAAGCACCGGCGTTTTCAGATGCTCAGTAAAGTATATCAATGATTTATTCAAAGAATCTGTTAAAGCCAAGCGCTTTTCTCTGAGAATCACCTGTCTTGAGAGCTCATGATTGCGCAAAACCGCCCTTATTCGCGCTAGAACCTCTGAAAAATTGAAAGGCTTAATTATATAATCGTCAATACCGAGTTCAAATCCCTCTATTTTATCCTTAACAGTGTCCATCGCAGAGAACATAATGATCGGGATTTCCCTATACTCTGAGAATTCATCCTGCTGCTTGAGCATTTTAGTAAGTTCCCAACCAGACAACTGAGGCATTATGTTATCAAGGATGATAAGATCCGGACAGTCGGCCTTAATTTTCTCAAGTCCCTCATTCCCATCCGAGGCCATAATAACTTCAAAGCCAAGGCGAGTTAGCATTACATCAAAGAAATCGAGATTGATTTGCTCATCATCAATAATCAGAATTTTCTTCTTGCTCATTTCCAAGCTCATTGTCGTACGTTTTTCAAGCTCAGTCAAGAATCGGTTCTCGATCGGGCATTGCCTGATTAGCCCTGCCCGCGCAGGTTCCAAGCTAATTTCTTCAATTCTTTGCCTGGTCGAAAGACCGTAACCCCATGTGTTTTCACCGGCACAAGTTCACCGGTTTTCGGATTGCGTGCCTTATCACGGCCCTTTCGCGTACGTATTTCGAACGTTCCAAAACCTCGTAGCTCCACAACTCTATCATCGTTAAGCGCTCTTTTAATTTCCTCGAAAAAGGAATCGATCACGCCATGGATGTTCTCACGTGTGACTCCGGATTTTTCGCTGTGGATATTCTCTATAATCTCGGCCTTAGTCATTTTCATTCGATCAGTATTCTCGCTCATCTTCCTCATCGTCAAACCTGTCCCTTATCTAAGCTAAACCAGAACCGAGAGCTTCTTATGGAACCGAGATTTTTTTCTCGTGGCGGTGTTGCGGTGATAGAGACCTTTACCAGTAGCGGTATCGATTAATTTAACAAACTCAGAAAATCGAGCCTCAGCGGCAAGTCTTTCTTTTCTGGCGAGGGCAGCCTCAAAGGCCTTCATACTGGTTCTTACACGGCTTCTAGCCGCGCGGTTACTTGCGCGCTTCTTCAAGTTCTGATGATGCCTCTTCGCGGCGGCTTTGGAATTGGGCAATGCTACAAACCTCTCTATTGCATGGATCTCAAGATTGGGATATCGCGTACCATTATGGGCAATTGAAGTTTCTATAGTCAAGACCCGGAGACCAAATCTACACTCAACCTAGCGCTCAAGGCGCATAATGGACTGCTTAGGTTCATCAGTTCAGTTTCTCTAGTTGAAGTTCCTCGGACGTCTCTCTTCGCGCTTACATTTTTCGCAGTAAGCAAAGTGTTTCATGCGTCCATTCGAAAAAACCGAACGCATCTTCACCTCACCACCACATGTGCAAGCAAACTTATGCGTTCCCGATATTACTCGGGCGTTTTTACTGGTCCAAGGCATTTTGCACTCCTTAGAACTCTCTCAATACCGCATGATGCTAGCAAAACGACCACTCGCATGTCAATATTGAACAATCTAAATCCCTTCGTTTTCGGCAGCCAACTCATCCACCTTATCGGATCGTATCTTCCATCCGCCTCCGGTTTTCTTAACAATACTAGATGCACTTACGCATATGCGGCGTCCCCCGGAAGCAAAAAGCTGTATTCTTCGAGAAAGCATATTCACCTCGCCCACCTCGTATATAACTCCTTCATGAGCAATTCTAGCTCCTCTTCGAGGCATCAGCTTTCTTTCGCCGGTGTAGTTCTCAAGTTCGTATGACAAGCAGCAAAGCAGCCGGTTACATGGACCCGAAGCTTTCAGTAGATTGAGGGATAGATTTTGAACTTTGGCCATCTTAATGGAAACAGCGGCAAGCTGATCTGTGATACTGTGACAGCAATATAATCTTCCACAAACTGCCACACCGCCAACCACTCTTGTCTCTTCTCTGGCTTCAATTTGGCGCAATTCTATTCGCTTCTTAAGTTGAGTCGCTAAAAGCCTAACCAGTTCTCGAAAATCAACTCTATTCTCGGCCGTAAAGAAGAACAGTATCTTTCGTTCGTCGAAGGTATAATGGGAGGATACTAGTTTCATTGCGAGTTTCAGTTCGGAAATTTTTTCGTTGCATATTTCGAATGCTTTTTTCCCCAACTTTTCCAGAGAATGGAATCTAGATAAATCCTTTTCCGATGCAATGCGAACAATCCGTCTAATACCTGTGGTTTTAACCGAAGCCAAGTTAGAAACAGGGCCCAATATCTGCGCCAAATCCATTCCATATCGCGTGAGCATGATAATGAAATCACCCTGAGCTATTTCCATATCTAAGGATGGCGAGCAGAATTCGAAATCATTGGTTGAAATCACCCTTGCCCTCCATAGATTTCCGGGCTGAGGAGCGAGTTCTTCTGAGCTGTTCTCAGTTTGCTTTTTTTTGTCTTTCTTCATTAAGAGAGTCAGGTTCCTCATCCACTCAGGTCTACCAGCATCCCATATATTTCATCTATGCGCCGCAAAATTTCCAGTTGTCCCGCTTGGTTTTTAAGCACATGAGACGCCAAGCCTTCGAGTTTCTCGTCAACCACTCGAATAATCAAGTACTTCTTTTGCTGCATGGTTTTAGAATTCCTCGCGCCCGCAATCTCCTCAACTTCGAGGCTGTTTTCAAGGACATAACGTAGAAATCTTCTCACCGCCTTTTTATATTCACTCACGGGTCCTAACATCGGGTCCTTGATTAACTTGTCGCCTGCCTGGTGAACTTCATCAAGGAGGTTTTCAATCGATTCCGTGCCATCCAGCTCAGGCAGCAATCCCAAGGATGCTGGACCACTATCTCTAGTTGCCTTCTCAACAGCGGAAAGAAAGGATCTCTTGGCCATTTTAGATTTTTCACTGTCTCTTTTCTTTTTCATTCGTGGCTCAGGCGATGAGCCAATTTGATTGAGTTTCCCTATGTCCACGATCAGCCTAGGGGCGCAGTCGACTTTCGCTGAAGTCTTCCCCAATCGACTATGAACTGGGTTTCCTCGCTTGAAGGCGCATTCGCCAGCACATCGACATCCTTAGAAACAGTGCAGTGTCCGTGCAGCAAGACGCCCTCTTCAACAATCAGTTCGGGCGTTTGTATATTGCCAATCATAACGCAGGTAGATAAGAGAACCACCTTTCTTGTTGCTTTGATATCCCCCTTCACGATTCCACCAACTACAACTGTCTCTGCCTTTAGAATGCACCGCGCCCTACCTTCCCTGCCCACCAATATACGGCCATCCGTTTCGATATTGCCCTCGAAATCGCCATCTATCCGCAGCAATCCTCGTAAATCCAAATCGCCGCGGAATTTGGTGCCGCTTCCGATAATTGAATTGACGAGGGTTTGATTTCCCGAATAATCTTCCATATTGGCCCGAGTCCTACTGGTATCGCTGAAGTTTCGATATAACGTTCTGCATTGGAGCGTTTGAATTTGCCATATTTAAAAATTTGATCGGATCCACTAGTTGAGTTCCAATCATCACTTCATAGTGCAGGTGGGTTCCCGTGGATTGGCCTGAGGTTCCCATAGTACCAATCACATCGCCCTGAGACACAACCTGTCCCAACTCAACCAGCTGTCGCTGCAGATGTGCATAGCGGGTTTTGAATCCATATTTATGCTGAATATCGATGTGGATGCCAAAACCATAGGGGTCGTAGTCTAGTTTTACTACCTTGCCGTTAGCGGTAGACACAATCGGCGTACCATAGAGAAAGGCAAGATCGAGACCTCTATGTAGATACCAATACCCGCCGAAAGGATGTATGGAGGGTCCAAAGATTTGAGTCACCCAACCATCTACGCCCTTAAGAGGCCAGCCGGTAGGTATATCCGATAGCAAATCTCTTTGTCCTGCCAATATCAGGCCTATATCTTCCAATGTCGAGGTGGAATTCTCCAAAGTTGTTCGAAGCGTCTTAAGTTCCGTAACTTCGGCAAGTGTATCCCGATCGCTTTGCTCAACCGAAAATAGGGATGACAAATCTCCACCCTGAGATGTTGGGCTAGCCGCATTCTTATCAAGTCCCAATATGCCCAGCGTATTATTCGCACTTTCCTTGAATATATCCGCGGATATAACTAGCTGTCCAACTTCATCCCTGATTAAACCAAGATTGGCCTCCGTTTCCGATAAGTCTCTTGATTGAGAGGCCAGAAGAACCTCTTTACCTGAGAAATCAAGTGAGATCCAAAAAAAGCCAGTTAGAAGCCCCAAGAGAATAATCCCAACAAAAAACACCGTAAAAAGAGAAACTTGGAAGTGGATTGTTTGCTTTTCTGAATGGGGGATGAGCATGATCGTATATTTTCGCCGACCAATATCCCAGATTGCCTTGAAGATTCCTCCCCTTACGGGCCGCCAGCCTTTTCTATTTTTTCCTGATTGCAAGTTCGGCACTCTATCTCCTCAAGTAAGCTAAACCAAGCTGCCTTTAAGCATCATAACCCACGATTGCAAGAAGCTGCAAGCTATCGAAATTGTCAGTTAAATACGATTTATGTTGACATGCTCCCGTAAGCATTGCTAACAATAGACCTAGACTCCGGCTTGGATTGACTAGCTAGCCTTTTGCCTGCCAAGCTCCAGGGCAATCAAAATTTCCCAAGAAAGTGAGTTTGCTCATGCGGTATTTTGACACCCACGCACACATTGGTTTAATCCATGAGGATCCGATTGAACAATTAATCATTGCTCAGGAAGCGAAACAGGCCAATGTACTCAGAATAATGAGTATAACGAATAACCTACAGGACTTTGACGAGGTATATCAAAATTTATCCACTGCTTCCAATGTGATATTTAGTGTCGGAATATCACCATCAGAGGTTCAAAATCCGGGCATTGACTGGCAGCAAAAAATCAGCGACGGCGTGCGGAAGGATCGCGTGGTAGCTATCGGAGAAACCGGATTGGACTATTTTCGAAAATTTGGGGATAAAAGTTCGCAAGTGGAGTTGTTTATCGCGCAATTGGAACTGGCGGAAAGCTATGATTTGCCAGTGATTATTCACAATCGTAAGGCAGGCCATGATATCAAGGAAATACTCAAGTCCAACCTTCCTTCCAAGGGGGGAGTGCTTCATTGTTATTCGGAAGATTGGGAATATGCTTCGGGGATGCTCGAGAATCACGACAATATCTACTTCTCGTTTGCCGGAAATGTCACTTACCGGAATGCTCAAAATCTGCATGAAACAGTTTATAACCTGCCTATGGATCGCATTGTGATTGAAAGTGAGAGCCCATTCATGGTGCCCTCGGACTATCGCGGTAGGCGGAATAAGCCTGTTTATCTACCATCCACATCAAACTTCATTGCCGCAATAAAGGATGAGGATGCGGCTGAAGTCGCAGAGGCTCTCTGGAATAATGCTTGTAAGCTCTTTGGCTTAGAACCCTAGCCTTAGCTTCACTGAATACCGACTACCCAAGCAACGGTTAGGCTGTTGAAAATCACCTGCAAAGGAATCACCGCTCCTGCCCAAGTGAAAAAGTTTTCTATCAACACGTAAAACACTATCTCGGCCGCTAGCCGCGGGCATGGATTTCCTGCTGTCGTCGCACCTCATATAACAGTATACCAGCCGCGGTTGCAACATTGAGCGAATCTAATCTTCCGCTTACTGGTATCCTAAGAAGGCCATCACATTTCTCCCTTACAAGTCGGTGTAATCCCTCTCCTTCTCGGCCCATAACGAGCGCTATTCGGCCTACTAAACTGATTTCCCGAATGCTTGTGCCCGCCGCGCCCGAACCCCATACCCAAAAACCCATATTCTTTAATTCGTCAAGTGTTCGCGCTATATTTGGCACCTCTAGTAGCGGAACCCATTCGATGGCTCCCGCGGAAGTTCGGCTCAGAGTGTCCGCATTTTCGCCAGCCGAACGTCTTTTCGGAACTATAACGGCCAAAGCGCAAAACTGTTCGGCCACTCTGATAACGGCCCCTAAATTTCGCGGATCGGTAATTCCATCCAGCAATATCACCAAACTATTATCGGTGATTCTCGATTCAATATGCTCAAGCGGTTTGATCGCGCTGTTTTTCCTTTTCCTGTTGGTTTCCATTGCATATCCGCGATGACTCATATTGCGGGTTAGTTTGGTGAGCGTTCTCTCGGTAACCTGGCGTATTGGAACTCCGTGTTCATTCGCCAACCTTTCCAAGTTGCTCGCCCGGTTCGATTTTCTCGAGATAAGGAGTGTCCCGCCACCGCGTTTAATTGCTTCTGCCACCCCATTTGCGCTTGTTAGAAAGGTTTTCACGGGGCTATGCTATCATCCGGCGCGCTTACAATCAAATCAGTAGTTCCCGCCAGGTGGCGTGTACTCATTACAGAGGGCTTGTAAATGAAAGCAGTGATTCAGCTGGTTAGCGAGGCATCGGTTGAGATTGACAGCAAGGAGGTTCGCAGCATTGGAACTGGACTGCTGATATTCCTCGGAGTCGGCCACGATGATAAACCTGAAGATTCACTGTGGCTCGCTCGTAAAATCGCCAACATCCGCATTTTCAAAGACAAGGAAAATAAAACCAATCTTTCAACATCGGATATTGGGGGAGACATGCTGGTTGTTAGTCAATTCACTCTGCTTGCGGATCTAAGAAAGGGGAACCGTCCCTCGCTAAATTCCGCGGCGTCCAATGAAATAGCAATACCACTATACAGGGCATTTATATCGGAACTGAAAAGGGTATTTCGCGGCAGAGTTCTAAGCGGCGAGTTTGGTGCATCAATGAGGGTTTCTCTAGTCAACGACGGACCATTTACCGTCATTATCAGTAGCAAGAACCGCTATAGGCAAAACCGGCAAGAATCCGTTTGATTTCAATCCTCATAGCGTCTGGTGTTTAGTCCCTCTATACCACTCCTTGGTCGATCATAGCATCGGCTACCTTGCGGAAGCCCGCTATATTGGCCCCGATTACGTAATTATCCTCCGCGTCCATATCTCTTGCAGCGCCAAGGCAACTTGTATGAATATCGTTCATTATGGTTTGGAGGCGCGTATCTACCTCTTCTCTCGTCCATGAGAGGCGCATGTTGTTCTGGCTCATCTCCAAGCCAGACACCGCGACACCGCCCGCATTGGCTGCTTTTCCTGGTCCGAAGAGAATTCCTGCATTCTGAAGCATCTCAACGGCGGCGGACTCGGTGGGCATATTGGCTCCCTCCACGACACAGATACATCCCTTATCAATCAGATCCGCCGCCTCATCCCTGCCTATTTCGTTTTGAGTGGCGCATGGAATGGCTATCTCCGCTGCCGCTAAACCCCATGGCCGCCTTCCTTCATAGTACTTAGCTCCAAATTCCTTTGAATACTCGCTAATCCGCCCACGGAGTTGATTTTTGAGCTCCATTACCCAGCGCAATTTTTCGCGGGTAATTCCATCCGTATCGATGATAGTGCCATTCGAATCGGAGAACGACACCGGCTTCCCGCCCAAATCAAGAATTTTCTCGGCAGCAAACTGAGCGACATTGCCGGAACCGGAAATAAGCACTCTCTTTCCCTCGATACTATTTCCATGAGTGGAGAGCATTGCCGAAGCAAAATACACTGCCCCATATCCAGTCGCCTCCGGTCGAATCAAACTGCCACCCCAACCTAAACCCTTACCGGTAAGCGTGCCCTCAAAGGTGTTTTTCAATTTCTTATAACGGCCAAACAGATAGCCAATCTCTCTACCTCCCACTCCGATATCCCCGGCAGGAACATCTGTATTCGGTCCTATATGGCGATATAACTCATCCATCAGAACTCCACAAAAACGCATCACCTCATTGTCGCTCTTTCCCTTGGGATCGAAATCACTTCCTCCCTTAGCTCCTCCTAAGGGGAGACCGGTTAGGCTGTTCTTAAAAATCTGCTCGAAACCAAGGAATTTCAGAATGCTTAAGGTAACCGAGGGATGGAATCTCATTCCGCCCTTGTAGGGTCCTAGGGCGTTGTTGAATTCCACCCTATAGCCGCTGTTCACCTGAATTTCCCCACGATCGTCGATCCATGGAATTCTGAATATAATCGTGCGTTCTGGTTCAATCAGACGTTCGAGTACGCAGTGCTTTCGATACCTTGGTTCACGTTCTACTAGAGGAGAAAGCGATTCCAACACCTCTTGAACCGCCTGCAAGAATTCATGCTCCCATGGATACTTCCCAGCTAATTTATCATAAAGTTCTCTTACATAGCCGCGCATAGTTCTTCTTCCCCACTAATGCATTTATCAAGCTTAAAACCATTCGATACCAGTAATCAACAGAAATCATCATATTTAGTCATCTTTTTTGATAATTTCATCATAATGCAGCCCATATTAATCCGTTTTTACCATCCATCACAATTTCCACTGACTCTTCAAAACTTGATAGGCACACTGGGCCTAGCGTTTTACAGCGCTTGCGCAAGAGTTTCCAGTTCACAAATCCATCGGCGCTTGAATAGCTAATATGCGCGTAGCCAACACCGAGCGTTACAAGATTGTAAAAAAAATGCGAGCCCTGGGAAGGTTCAGGATCGCCTGGGCCACGGTGAATCTCCACTATCAGCTTTGCCTGCCGTACCTCAGCCCAATTCACTGGAATTCCCAGAAATCTGTCTTTGCTGCCCCATCGTCCTGGGCCGATCAGTATGTTATAGCGGCCTTCTCTCGCCAACTTCTCAGTGAGCGATGCGATGCCTGCTCTCAAGGATTCAGTATCCCCAGGATCATAGAGTTCGGGATCAACCCATACAATGTCCTTAATGCCCCCAACTAATCCATGGCCCAGAGACCTATCCGATCTGAGAATCAATCTCTCATCGCTTGGCTGTGAAGGCAATCGAAGCTTGGTTCCGACACTAGCAATCAGGGGTCTAACCTGCAGCAGCGAAAAAATTGAATTCTCGGGTACATTGCCATTCCAGTCGACCGAGAACTCGAGTTCCACGGGCATACCCATGGCGCTCTTGGATATGTGCAAAAGCTGGTTCAGAAGCGACGCGAGAGGCAGCCACTCGTATTCCAGTATATCGCGAAAGTCCACTACTCTCACCCCAGGCGCTCGAATCCCATCAACTAGTCTGCGGCCCACCGGATCCCAAGTTGAGGCCATGTGCGCCAGCACCTTCAAATTTTCGGCGTCTCGAATTGTAAGACGCTCCAATGAGCTGCTTTCACCCTTCTTCAAATCCACTCCGCTTGCAGCTTCCTTGAGCGCCCAAAAATGAGTTTGACCCTCACGCCATTTATCTTCCGGTATCCCCCATGGAATCGAAGGGAAACTAGGACAAAACAAATAGGCCTTCTCACCCTCAACCACAGAGCGTCCAAGGCCGATAGCTATTCTCGCAACGCCATCTTCACGGCTCATGGGGCCGATGGGATAGTAATTAGAAGATTGAGCCACACCCGAAAACCGAGGAAACCAATAGCTGCCGTGCTTGCTGCCGCTCATTCGCTGGATTACAACAGCCATCTTCTCCTCTTCACGCCCGATGCCTAGCGCGTTTCGATATGCCGTAGCACCGGGAGAAAATGTGCTTGCCCATACGAGTTTTACGGCCTGTGCAATCATTTCGACACGTCTTTTCAATGAACTGGTTGCGGGCAGCATGAAAGTATCGTATACACCCGCGCATGGAATCGACTGCGAATCCTCCAGCAGGGCTGATGAACGAATTGCGAGAGGTTCATACTCGGCGAAGGCTTCAAAAACCGCCATCAGTTCTTTCCTAAGCGGCCGATTTAGAAAGGCTTCTCGAAGTTCCAAGTTGTTCAACACCCTGCCATCGCCAAGTTCTAACGGCAAACTCGTCTCTTCCAAGAAACGATCGAATTCACCGGTTGCAATGATCAGGGTACGGGGTATTTCTATGGATAAAGGTGCGAAATTACTACTCCAAGCAGAGTTGTTAAGAAGGGTATTGAAAAAAGCGAGCCCGCGTCCCTTTCCTCCCAGCGACCCGCTTCCAAACCGCGCCACAGAACCAAGCACCCCCGAATCATCACCACTGAACTCCACCAAGCGGCCCCTGTGCCGATTCTCCCTTACTTCTCGAAAAGATCGAACCAAGAAATCTCGCAGCAACTCCGGGGTTGGAAAATCCGTCGACTTCACCTCCCTGATACGCCGTGCAACCTGGTACTCTCCATGCGCCGTCATCCACCTCGAATAATCATTCCTATCAGAATGAAAAAGAAGCGTCCTAGCCGGCATGGTTTCAATTGCCGACGCAAAGTCTCGCAATGTGCGCACCTGGCTCAGATATGATCCATCCGGATTCCGGAAAACAAAGTCGCCAAATCCCAGTTCTTCGAGGATGAAGCGCCTGATTTCCCGGTGAAGACTGTCGGAGTGCTTATTCTGAAACCGGCCCCCTCTCCTGCGAGCCTCGCCAGCCATGCCTTCATTTGAGGACTGGAATAAAACCGGCACATCCACTCCGTTCCCTCTGAAACGCTCAATCAGCGCAAAACCCGCGTACTCGTCATGTCTTCCTTTGCGCTCGAACGCGATATCCGAAATAATGCCTATCAAGCTCGCGCGAAACCTCTCACCCAGAAAAACCGCTTCCTCCCAATTTCTCGCCAGTAGAATTTTTGGCCGCGTTCTCATCCTCCAGTACTTATCATTGTCGTTCATCTCTTCCGCAATAAGTCTCTGCGTCTGTGTCATTATTTCCCCATAGAGAAGCGGCAAATATGCCGAATAAAAGGCAATCGAATCCTCCACTACCAACAGAACTCCAACCCGCCCATCCCTGGTGTCATCCGACGCATTCCGAAGATCCTCAACATACTTGATCATTGCTAGAAAAAGCCGTGAATCGCCCGTCCATAGGAATTTAGAGTCAATATCCGTTCCCAACAGCTCCTCAGCCAATTTATCCCTTACCTGCTCAGCGATGTCCCCGCCCATTTCATCCGCGGTGTTCCCTAGCCTCATTCTCCCTGCTATTGCAAGATCGCTTCTCGACGAAAGCAGCATCAATACCGCTAAGTCAGATTGCAGCAACTTTGCCTCATGCGCCAACTCAGTAGGTGAGAGTTCCCCTACTCTCATCCCGATAATCATCAAATCAAAGGGTTGCGTCGCTAGCAGTTCCAAAGCCTCCCTGCAATCGGGAACAGTTGTCAAACGAGGAACCGTGGTAAGATTGAGTTGATGATACTCCCCAACAATTTGATCCGATAACTTCGCATCATGCTCCAGAATCCAGGCATCATAATGAGGCAGTATCAGCATAACTTGCTGTATTCGCCATCTCATCAATTCATGGAAGGCGCCCTCACCGTGTTTAAGCCTATCGAATACAGCATTCAACTCATTCTTTTCCATAATCCCAGTATCGCTTAAATCTCTCCTACGCCACACCCGCTTTCCATGATTTCAGTCGAATCCGTCTAATGGCTACCAATCCTCAGCCCAGAAGATAGCCATTCGGTTTGCCTAGCGCATGGGGAAACTAGTATCTCGAGCCAGAGCCGGAAGTATTTTCGGACAAAGTGGAAATAGAGCCGATATACGCCCAAGTTCAAACTTAGATCTACGAAACTCTTAGGTGATCGCGATCAACATGAACCTCGTGGTTGCCAGCACGCAGTCCTAATCGAGTTCTGGCCCTAGCCAGAAGTTCCTGCAAACCCATTGGTCTGTATTTTGAAGAGGTCTACTCGAATTGGATTCAGCTTGGTTTTCTCATAGCGCTAGCCTATCTCAAGTCTAGGCCTCACTAGCAAACTCCCACCTGGGATAGCGTGTATCGGCTAATTCTCGAACCCAAGTTTTGAACTCGAGTAGCAGTGCGAAGTCTCGATATGCCTAGCTTATACGTTAGATGAATTGATTGGCCATTATCTTGGTGTCTGCCGCCTATAAATTTTTCAGCGGAACCGGAGCCGGTTCCTCCGATTCCCCATGCTGTAACGAGAAGCTCCTAAGAATAGCCTTCTCCTTGCCGGAAAGCCTAGTTGGAATCTCAACCTTGAGTTTCACGTATAAATTGCCTCGTCTGCCTCCAGCGTTCAAAACCGGAACCCCTTCGCCCTTGATGCGCAGCAACTTCGAATCTTGCGTACCCGATGGCACTCTCAATTTGATTCGTTTCCCGTCTAGCGCTCTAACCCAGATATCGGCGCCCAGTGCCGCCTGTGTCATCGAAATCGGAAGCGCGCAGTACAAATCGTAGTTATGCCGCTCGAAATAAGCATGCGGATGGACATGAATGTATACATACAGATCGCCCGGGGGAGCGCCTTTCGAACCATAATTTCCCTGTCCCTCAAGTCTAATTCGCCTGTCAGGGTCCATTCCCGGTGGAATACTAACCTTAATTCTCTGGTACGAATGAACCGTTCCACTGCCCCTGCAATTATTACAGGGATTATCTATAACGGTTCCCACCCCTCCACAGGAATCGCAAGTAGTTGCAAAGGAGAAAAACCCCGAATTCCTCCGAACCTGACCTGTTCCGCCACAGCGTGAACAGGTTCTAATACCCTCTCCACCCGCACCACTGCAGGTGGAGCAACTTTTCAGCCGCTCGTACTCTATTTCAACTTCCCTACCAAAAACCGCTGATTCAAAATCGCATTCCACATCGTGGCGAATATCACTCCCCTTCGAGCGGCTACGTCTACCACTGCGGATGCCGCCTCCGAAGAAAGAATTGAAGATTCCGGAAAAATCCCCAAAGATGTCTTCAAAATCCCGGAAAGCGCTCGCGTTGAAGGTTGGGCCCCCCATATTTTCCACCCCAGCAAAGCCGAACTGATCGTAGGCCTGACGTTTTTTTCCATCGGAGAGCACTTCGTAAGCCTCCGTGGCCTCTTTGAATCTTCGTTCGGCTTCGCGACTATTCTGATTGCGATCAGGATGGAATTTCACCGCCAATCTGCGGTATGCCTTCTTTATCTCTTCGTCGGAAGCGCCTTTCCCTACGCCCAAAACTTCATAATAGTCCTGTCTAGACACGAAGCTCTACTTATCCTCATCTACAACTTCGTAATCCGCATCCTCGACATCACCTGCCTGCTTGGAATTTTCGCTGTTTTTAGAGTCGGTTCCCGGATCCCCTGTGGCGCCGGCCTTCGCATCCTCGGCTTGAGTTTTATACATTTCTTCAGCAAGCTTCGAGGAAGCCCCTATGAGTGCCTCAGTTTTCGATTTTATCTCTTCGCCATTGTCCGATTCCAATGCTTTCTTTAAATCCGCGATGGCAAGCTCGACAGCCCTTTTCTCATCGGCTTTTATTTTATCTCCATAATCCTTAATGGCCTTTTCCGATTGGTAAACCAGTGAATCAGCCTTATTCCTAAGCTCCGCTGTCTCTCGTGTTTTTCTGTCCGCGTCGGCATTGGCTTCCGCCTCCTTCACCATCCGATTTATTTCGTCTTCGGAAAGTCCGCTAGACGACTCAATTCGAATCTTCTGCTCCTTACCGGTGCCCATATCCTTGGCTGAGACATGAACAATGCCATTAGCATCGATATCGAAGGTAACCTCTATCTGCGGAACTCCACGGGGAGCTGGGGGGATACCAGTTAGCTCAAATCTACCCAAGGTTCTGTTATTAGCCGCCATTTCCCGCTCACCCTGAAGAACATGTATAGAAACCGCCGGCTGATTATCGGCCGCAGTGGAAAAAACCTGACTCTTTTTGGTAGGAATGGTTGTATTCTTCTCAATCAACTTCGTGAAAACACCCCCAAGAGTCTCAATTCCCAGGGAAAGCGGCGTAACATCCAGAAGCAAAACATCGTTAACATCTCCACCAAGAACGCCTCCCTGAATAGCCGCCCCCATGGCAACTACCTCGTCGGGATTGACGCCGCGATGAGGCTCCTGCTTGAAGAGTTTCTTAACAACCTCTTGAACAGCGGGAATTCTGGTTGAACCTCCAACCAAAATCACCTCGTCGATATCGGAGGGGGAATATCCAGCGTCCTTGAGCGCCTGCAAGCAGGGTTCCTTAGTTCGAGCGACTAAATCCGCGGTCATCTGATCTAACCTGGCTCTGGTAAGGCTATATTGAAGATGCTTCGGCCCCGAGGCGTCCGCTGTTATAAACGGCAAATTGATATCCGCGCTCTGTGTGCCGGAGAGTTCCTTCTTGGCCCTTTCCGCTGCTTCCTTCAATCGCTGAAGCGCCATCCTATCTTTGGAAAGATCGATACCCTGATCTTTCTTGAATTCATTTACCAACCAATCGATAATCTTTTTGTCAAAATCGTCGCCTCCAAGGTGCGTATCTCCGTTAGTAGAGCGTACCTCAAAAACGCCATCGCCCAAATCTAGAATCGAGACATCAAAGGTTCCTCCACCAAGATCGTAAACTGCAATTTTCTCTTCCTTGTCCGATTTGCCGATACCATATGCCAATGCAGCCGCAGTTGGCTCATTGATAATTCGCTTAACATCTAAGCCGGCGATTCTACCCGCATCCTTGGTTGCCTGACGCTGGGAATCATTGAAATAGGCAGGAACCGTGATAATGGCCTCCGTTACCGTCTCTCCGAGGTAGTCCTCCGCTGTTTTCTTCATTTTTTGTAGAATGGCCGCCGAGATTTCCGGGGGGGAGTACGACTTATCCTTGGTTTCAACCTGCACCATGTCTCCGGAGCCCCTGGTAACCTTGTATGGCACCATCGCCATCTCCTCATTAACCTCGTTAAAACGCCTACCCATAAACCTCTTGATTGAATAGATTGTATTCTCAGGGCTGGTTACCAACTGATTCTTCGCTGTTTGACCAACCAATCTGTCATTCTTATCAGTGAAACCCACAACTGATGGAGTTGTTCGAGCTCCTTCCTCGTTTTGAATCACGATAGAGTCGCTACCCTCCATCACTGCAACGCAGGAATTAGTGGTTCCTAGGTCAATTCCAATTATTTTGCCCATTGAATATCTCCTCTAATTATTAACCTCATATCGTTTAGTTCTTGTCTTCTTTTTCCACAGTACCGGCCGATTTCAAAACCACAACCTTTGCGGGACGTAAAACTCGCTCATATAGCCGGTAACCAGACTGAAAAACTTGATTCACAGTATCTTCCGACACTTCGGAACTTTCCTCAAGCGATACAGCCTCATGGACGGCCGGATCGTAGATATCACCCTCGAATCCTATCCTTTCAAGGCCGTAACTCTCGTTTAGCATCCCCTTAAACTGCTTCTCAATCATTACAATGCCTTCGTGAAAGGTATCAAAATCCTTAGAATCAACCGAAGATTCGATAGCTCGCTCAAAATTGTCGATTATCTCGGCCAAGTCTCGAAGTATATCCTGGTGCCGGTATTTATACGCATCTTGCTGCTGCTTAACCAATCGCTTCCGAGTGTTCTGGTTTTCGGCCGCCATTCTGAGAATTTGTTCTTTCAAATCAGCGTTTTCAGCCCTTAGGACATCCAGCTCATTTTCCGATTCTTCCGAAATCTGAGTTTCTACCGTATCGTCAGTCTGGACTTCATTCTCTTGTTCCCCAATCAGTTTATTTTCCGCGCTGTCATCTTGTTTATCATCTTGCTGAATTCCGTCGTGGCTCATAACATCCTCGTGGAGCGTTCAATACTTTCGTTGAAAATAAAATACTCATGGCCAAGAAATAGGGTCAAGAAAAACCCGAATAATTCTGCTTCTCGCCCGAAAAAGCGAAACCAGTTGTCTTAATGCAACTAAGGGGGTATAATATAGGCAATGATTCGAAAAGTTTACACAAATGGCCAAGTTAGCACATTTCTCGTATTCGGCGATCGCGCCAATGAGCCGAATTTTAACCCGATACTAGAAGCGCTCAAGGAACAGGCAGAACGCATAGAGAGTCTTGAAGAGCAAAATCAAGAGTTGATGAGGCAGGAAAAGCTACTGGAATTCTTGGTGGAAGTAACCACTCAAACCGGCGAGCTCATGTCTCGCGGCCTCAAGGCTATAGAGCTTTTGGAAGGCAGTGTAAAAAGACGCTAACAGGCCAAGTCATGCAGGCAATCTCAAGAAGGGCCTGTAAATTTTCCTGTGTAAAGCCCAGGTTCACAGGTTAAATCGCCCCTCCCGGGCGAAGCGATTCATGGCAGGCTTTATTTGGGATTAAGAAAGCAGGCCCTCGTTCCCATAGGCAGGGTAGTTTGAACTTGTCAGATTTCTTAATTCGGTAACCGATTGATGGGATCGACTGCAACGAGTCTTCAATTCGAAAAATCTCGAATCCTCAATTAAACCAGTTCCCACCTACTCTCTGCGGGAATGGATGCCCCACGGCAGTGGGGAGTATAAATCTATTCGCATGCTAGTTGTCCCGGTCAGTTTTTTGGCTGCAACTCTAGAATCAGCTCAACCTCGCCCCTGCTGAGTCTTAAATTGGTAGCGATTTCCTCGCTATTCCAACCCTCACGAGCTAATCGCACAACCATTTCCCTAGTACTCATATCCGGCGAGCTGCTGGATTTCTTGCCACCGGCTACACGCTTTGATAGGGTGCCGAAGAGTTTTATTCGCTGCTGAGTGTCTCTACTAAGTTCTTCCAGTCGCGTTTCCGTCTTTGCAAGCCACTCTCTTGCCCTGCCAAGTTCCTCCATCTTACTGTCGAGTTCGGCGATTGTAGAATCAATTGCACTGACCTTTCCTACAACAAAATCAATCTTCGTAGAATCCTCCCCAAGTTTTACATGCCTTTCTTCAATAGCATCCAATTCATCGCGTAGGGGGGCTACCTTCCCGAAGAGTTCCTTCAATAGGCTCTCGATTTTTGTCATTCTCTCTCGATTCTTATCCACTCCATCGGCGGTGGCATCCAGAATCTTCGATTTCTCGGAAAGTTTTTCATACCGGCTCACCAATTCGCCGTTCAGATTTTCCAATTGGTTTAGTCTCAACTGCAAACCTTGAAGTAAATCATTTGCATCGCTTATTCGCCCGAGTCTCATCTCAACCGATTCCGAGAGACTTCCAATTCTGACTACTTTGCCCTCAAGATTCTCCACCTTTTGCTGTTCAGAAAGGAAACTTGCCAGCTTATCGCTCACCTCTTCATGAAGGCTTATGGCTTTCTCATATTGCTCGTTTATGCGTCGAACTTCATCCCTTCCGGATCCAACGGCCCTTATCTGCTTATTCAGTTCCTCAATATCAGCCTCAAGCATCTCCTTCATCTCGTCAGCACGTTCGAACACCCTTGTTTCCGCAATAAATTCCCGCTGCCGCCTATCGATATCGTCCAAATTACGCATCAATCTTGCGTATTCGCTACTCGTATGAGCGCTCATTTCCTTGCGATTGGCTTCCGCTCGATCCTTTGTTTCTTGAACCGACTGGCGAAGTTCCTTTAGCTTCCTTTCGATTCCATCTCTAGCTTCCCGCGTGCTCTTACGAAAATCGAATAGGAAGTTCTCACTTTGCTCTTTCAATATATCAAGACTGTCCCTGGTTTTCTCCGTAAGCTCGGTGGATAGGCGCCTAATTGACTCTTCAATTGCGGCAATATCCCGCCTCAATGCCGTGCGTTCCTCGCTGGATTCCAATACCAGTTGTTCGGTACGATCAGCATATTCATCCTTGAGTTCCGCAATCATAGTTTCCGTATCGGTTTTGATTGAAATGATGCGATCATCAGCGTTTCTCTGAGCCTCCTGAAACTGAGCATCAACACCTTCCTTCCACTCAGAAGCCTCCTCTTTGGCCAGTTGGTAATCAGCTACAATTTTCTTGCGATTGGACTCTATGGTTTTCGAGAAATCCGACAGCTTCTGGTTTATAGCCTTGTTGGCCTTTGCGAATTTTTCCAGAATTTCACTATTGAAGTTCTCATGAGCTGTTTCGAACTCTTTCGCGGAGCGCTCCCTCTCGCTCGTAATTTTGGCGCCTAGTTCATCCCGATAGGATGCAACATCGTTTTCAGCACCCAAGATGCGTCCGCTAATCGACCCCTTGAAACTATCCACCTGTTCTTGAAAAGTTTCGAACTGATTGAAGACTTTATCCTGCAGTTCAACGAGCTTTCGCTTGAGTTCCGTCGAGTAACGGTGCTCTGTCTCCTCTCTATCTCGTACTGTCTTCGTTCCAATTTCCGCCAATTCAAGATCGGCTTTTTTGCGCCATTCGTCCAAAGTAGCACGTATCTGCCTGTCTCTATTCTTTAAATCCGCGAAGAATTCATCTTCAAACACCTGTAACTTTTCCGAAACGTTATCGTATGCTCTTTCTTTTAGCTCCTCGAGCCCTCGCTCAAGCTCCGACATATCCAAGCGAAGATTGGCCTCCTGTTCCTCAATTCTAGATTGTTCATCGTCTCTGCGCTTACGCATTTCAGCATCAAAGGCAGAGTACATGCCTTCGACATCCTTGACTGTCTGCTCCTGCGATACGCTTAGGTTCTCAGCCAAGGTGTCCATATCTTTGACAAATCCCTCGATGCGTTCAAAACGCTCTTCAATTACTTTCCGATATTCGTTCTGACGATTCTCAACAGTTTCAAGAAGATCTGTTTCCTTGCTTTCTGCAATACTAGCCATTCTAGTATTGAAATTAGCCAGTTTGGATTCGATCTTGGATGAATTCTCCTCCAAATTCTTTTCAACCGCGAGGTATTCCTTCCTCACTGTTTCCAACCTATTGACGCTATCAGTTTCCCAGCTATCAAACGATTGCTGGGCATTCTCAAGTGATTCCCTCATTTCCGCCGTTGCAGACGAAACACGTTCGCGCAGATCTTCTATCTCATCAATCCATCCCTGTTCAAGTTGTTTGGATCGAGATTCGATTTTTTCATTCAAGGCAGTAAATGCATCGTCTTCAAGACGAGCGCCCTCAGTGACTACCTTTTGGAGCCTTTCGTGAAAGTCCCCTTCAATTCGCTCTAAATTATCTCTGAATTCCGAAAGTCTCACTGAAATTTCTGTTTGCTTACTGGCATCAAGATTCTCGAGCGTTTCGGCTAGCATGGTAAGTTGCCTGTCTGATTCATGCAATCCCGCCTTCAGCTGCTTTGATTCACCGTGAAATTCACTCATCGCTTTGGCAATGGATGAGTCGAAACGCTCTGTGTAACTTTGTTCAAGATTTAAGAGTTCCCCCTTGATTTCGCCAAGGCGAATGCCCAAATCGTCTACATAAGACGATTCCTCCCTTAGTCTGGAAAGATTTTCATCAACTCGCAGAGCTAAGTCGTTAAGCTCTTCCAGCGCCTTCTCATTGTTCTTGATTAGTTCAACCTTACTTTCAAATTCCTCAGCTCGGGATATGATTTCTTCGCGGGCTGCTTCGGTTCTTGCCAGAATTTCTCTGTTAGTCTTCTCCTGAACCTCGAGATCAACCGACAAGTCTTTAAGTCCAAGTTCGCGTTCCTTAACTATGACGTCTAGTTCGGATTTGGATTTCTCGGCGTATCTTCGAACCTTTTCCAAGGATCGCCCCGTGCGATCGAACCGGCGAAAGAGTATAAGAACTATGACAACTAAAAGGATGATTAAAGCATCAGCGCCATCAAAGTTGAATGTCATTTTGTCACCTCGGAAAGAATGCTCTCCGTCAGTTGTGGAAAACTGCTATAACTAATCACTTCACGTGGGACTCGGCACCTAGACGAAGCAATCAGAACCCCTCGCATTCCGGCATTCTGGGAACCTCGGACATCGTAAGTTAGCCTATTGCCAACGTATATCATATTGCCTAGATCAACATTCAATCTGTTGGCCATCCTGATAAACGGTTCTCTATGTGGTTTGAGCTGGCCAGATTCGGGGAACCCCAGCACAGCGTCGAAGATGCCCTCAAGCCCGAAATACTCCAGTTTTCTGCCTACAGGAAAATCTGAGAGAACAGCCAATTTCAGCCCAGCATCCTTGAGTTTCCTGAGCGAATTGCTTACTCTGGGGTATATCTTCATACCTTGAAAGTATTTCTCCCAGGCGCGATATATCAATTCATCCCTAAAACCTCGAGCCTCTTCGATATCGCAGCCCAGTTCTTTGGCAAATATGGCAAGTTCAGTGTAATCCAGATTCGCATCACATATATCGCTAGCCTTACTAGATCTCATCAGTTTGCGCGTTCGTGCAAAGGCCATAAACAACCTTATATGCCTAAGAACGTAGGGCAAAACCCGCCATCGAATTCGGTATTCCGGATAAAGTGTTCCATCAATATCAAATCCGATTGCCTTCAGCTCCATGTCTTACATTACTAGAGGGGCCTCTGTGAAGCAAGGCAAAGTACTAGCTATGAAAGCAGTAAAACCAAAGAGTGAATCACTAGGCTGCCCATTGATGAACCATGAAATTGCTGTTAGAAAATCAATGAAACCCGCATATCGGGTTCTGCCATTAACTAGAAGCTACTCGCCGCGGCTGCTCCCGGTAATGGACAAACCTCAAAATTTGCTGGCACATCCAACTTTACCAAGTGCATCATTATCTCCGGAATTAACGCCTTGCCCTCTTCGTCCCTCCCTAGGCGAGCATAGCGAATAGCATTGTAAACAATAGCGGAAGGGAACATGGGCGCGCTATCCGTACGAGGATTTGGCAGGAGTGTTTCTGAAACATCTCCCACATCTAGAACAGCCACTCGAAACCTTCCCCTCTCGCCGGCTTTGCCGTCATCAAACCAAGGGGCGAGGATGGATACATGCCAATACTGGTGCAGCGGTATCGGTTTCGGGTGAGATTCTGTCGGCTCCGAAAGAAATCTCGAATTTACGGCAGCAAGATATACAGCGCCCGGCCGCTTCGCGGCAAGCAGGTACAAAGCCGCATTGAGACTTTCCAGGCTAACGCCCAAATCCCTCTGATAGGGAATGCCATATAGCTCGTCGTCTTCCAATGCATGTGATTCTTCCAACGTGAGCCCCCTCCCTAAGCGAGCCTCTTCAGCTATTCTCCCCAGGTTCCGGTTCCAATCCAATCCAAACATCGGATCACGCAGCAGCGTTTGCAAATTTTCTCGAGCATCCCTACCTGAGGCAGATAGAGATTCTCCCCAGGGATTTCGGTTCAATCTCGAAGTGGGTTGCCGCAGGTCTTCAACCGCCAGAAATAACGAACCGGGCTTCCCCTTCCACTCCGAACAAATACTGTCCACAACCCATTTAACAAAACCCGAACAATTCAACCCGGTACTGCCGGGCGCCAAGCTTCCTCCATCACTTGTGGCTGAACCGGCAAAGATTGGCTTTCCGGATTCGATAAACACATTGTCGCCAACCTCATTCACCGCAGCGTCATCCATTTCCTGAATCAGCGCCGTATAATTTCCCAGCTCCCGTACCAAGTTCTCGACATACCTGTAGCCAATAGCGCTAGGATCGGGGAAAACAGCCTCCCAATTCATTGAATGCTCAGTCAGTTCCACTATCCTAGCAAAGGGAGCAGTCATAAGAGCCTCAAACGAAACCGGAATAAGCACATCATCACCTAATTGCTGTCCATAGAGATGTACATCCAAAAGGCTTCGACCGCCCTCGCCTGGGAATATCCTAACAAAGCTATTTTTGTCGTCTTGAAGAAATATCTTCGCCTGAATGAAACTCCCTGTAGAAAGATCTTTCTTGATAATCCAGTTCCCTCGCCCCCAAATGGGATAATCATCCCTTGGAACCTTACCCCGCTGATTGCGAAAAATCACATACCACTCTCGCAAAGCACGCCGTACCTCAAACCATACTAGGCGCCCATCAGAACGCTGTTTGTTTATTTCGAATTCTGTCTCCATCATCGAAAAATCGGGAGCCATAATCGCTTCCATAAACAGCCGTCTGGTTTCATCATTCTCAGGAAACGAAGAACGTCTCAGAAGAGTTCTTAACCGCATAAGTCCCATCTCCTGCGCCTCGGGGCCAATGCCGCCAATAAAGATGAGGACAATAACGAGCGCCTTCCCAATAAATTTCCGAAGAAAGCCTACTACTGGCATTCGAATATTTTGCCAAACAAGGCGTCTATCAGAAGCGCACGGAATAATCACCTCTTCCCCTCTCTCAGTTCCAGTTCCACCGGCACCAAATCGAAACCAAACACTCGTCTAATCTGATTCACCAGGAACTGTCTGTAGGCCTCCGGAAACCCCTTCTTCCGATTAACAAAGCCTATAAAACGAGTAGGCCTTACGGAAACCTGTGTGATATACTTCACCCGATACGGTCGCCCGGCCCCTGTTGGCACAGGCGTTAAGTTTAGCCACTCGCCCAGGGCCCTATTCAGTTTCGAGGTCTCTACGCGGCGGCGCTGCTGCTCATCAACCTTGATTACAGTATTTAGAAGCTTATCAATGCCATAGCCCTCCAATGCGGAAATCGGTACGATCGGCGCCCAGTTCAGCACCGGAAATTTGAAATGAATTCTATCTAAAACCTTTTTCAGCCTTACCCTATCAACCACCCTCTCATCCCACTTATTTATTGCCATAACCACCGCGCACCCTTTCTTCACAGCCTGATCCGCAATTTTTTTATCCTGCTCGGATAGACCCTTCTCGGCATCAATTAATAGCACCGTAACATCTGTTGAAAACATCGCCACAATTGCTCGGTTTACTGAGTAGTATTCAACATTTCCCGCAATTCGGGATTTTCGACGCTGCCCAGCGGTATCAATGAGTCTAATAGACCTACCTCTGTATTCTAGCGTCGAAACAACCGTATCCCTCGTTGTACCTGCAAGCTTGGAAACCAGTGAATACTCACCACCCGATAGTCGATTGAAGAGGGTTGACTTGCCCGTATTCGGCTTCCCCACTAAGGCCGCCACTAATTGATTCCCCTGCAATTCTCTCCCTAATATACCAACCTCTTTTCCCTTAGCATCTCCAGACTCCAGGTTCCTCGAGCATACTCTTCTAAGCTTCTGAGAAATCCGTCCAAGCAGGGAGCCAACATTTCGGCCATGCTCAGCTGACATTGCAAGCGGCTCACCAAAACCCATCGAATAGAACTCGCTTGCTTGGCATTCCTTCTGCTCCACATCCACCTTATTCACCACAAGAATCACCTTGCTCGCCCTCGAACGAATCTTCTCGGCAATCAAGTAATCTTCAGCTGTTAATTCCCCCAACTCAACCAAAAAAAGAATCACATCGGCATTATTTACAGAGGAGATAGCCCGATAAGCAATATCCTTATCAAGTTCTTCAAGGAATTCTGCTTTGATTCCCCCGGTATCCACCAGATAAACCGGAATTTCCGCCAGAACACAGCTTTCCTCGATCACATCCCGAGTAACTCCCGCGGTAGGAGCGGTAATTGCCCTCCGCCGTCCATAGAGCCTATTGAATAAGGTCGATTTCCCCACATTGGGCCGTCCAACTATTACAATTCTGGGATAGGCTCCGTCAGTACTCATAGTCTTCCAGTAGAGTCTCAAAACACCCGTTTTCATGCGATACCGATTCAATTCCATTGGCCAGGTAACCGGGAAAATGCATATAATAGGCCATGAGTAAGGCTCCAATAGAATCTCGAAAATCCAGAAGCACAGCCCGGACCCCCCTAAAAACCAGCAAATCGAAAACTTCAGAGAAATCCAAACTAAATAGAATCAATATTCTGCTGGCGCTCATCATCTCGATTCTCCTAATACTAATCATTCTCGTGCTAAACCAAGAAATAGTTAGCCGCATCTTCCCCAAACGAGCAAGTGTAAACAGCCAGAAGTCTATAAGCATAGAGCGCCTATCAAGGCCGGATACAGCGAATCCTGCGCCGGAGCCAATAATAAACCTGCCGGAGCCAAGCCCGGAGCCTCCTATTACACCCCCAAGCGGCTCAGACTCACAAGCCCAAAGCACGGCCCGCCTTTTTTTCGTACGCGTTAACGACGAGGGTAAAATCAGCTTCAAGAGCGTGCTGCGTCCAATCCCCGCGAACACCCTCCCCCTTCTAACGTCCATAAGGGCCCTAATCGACGGACCCCGCCCCGGTGAGATATCAGCCCAACTGCTCTCATTAATCCCGGAAGGTACAGAGTTAATAGGCGCCCGTATCGAAGCTGGTGTTGCATATCTTGATTTCAACGAGCAATTTAGGTTCAACACCCTAGGAATTGAAGGCTACCGCTCTCAAATAGAGCAAGTCGTCTACACCGCAACCGAATTCCCCAACGTTCAGAAGGTTCAGTTCCTGATTGAAGGGCAGCGTGTCGATTACCTTGGCGGGGAGGGATTTTGGATAGGTGATCCATTAGGACGTGAAGACTTCTTCTGAACGGCCGCACAACTAGGAACTAGGTTGCTATCGTGCATCCGGCAGATACTTAGGCGGTACTGCCAAACCTCGGCAGGAATCTAGGTGGATACCCGAGAAGCCGCGATCGGGAGGCAGGAAGAACTACCAGCCTGATTCGTCCTCTTTCGCACCCTAACAGGTACCCGGAATCCCGCGATGGCCTCGAGCATTCACTTAACCTGCCGCCAACAACGGCACATCACAAAATCCACCGTCCAAGTTCGTTTTATTACAATACCATCCGGATACGGACTATCTCCCTCAATTGGACGATGATGCCATTCTTCGAACTTCAGCGTAAAACTTCTTGTTCAGTGTTGGACACCGCAGCCGCTGACACGCTCATGCCCCAAAATGCTTCCGCAATGTTCTCAAGCAAGGCGCAGAGCCGCCGCTAAGTTGCATCTATATCAGCGCTTCCTCAAAAAACCTGAGCTCTCCCGGTGAAAATACCGCGAGGTATTCACCGTTTCAAACCTCCGGCGACGGCGCTTCGGGGCTCTTAGCGCAATTTCACCTGCCTTCGCACGAGGCATTCTTAGCTGTCCGTTCCTGTGTCTTTGCGATATTCCGATTGCTCACCTGCCCCGCACAGCTGATTTGCCTCCGAATCAACCAGCGCCTGCCTCTTCAGCAATATCTCCTTATTCTCGGGCAGGTGTTATCGATTCATTCGGCCCTCTGGCTAAGGTTGATTCGATTAAGCACATCTTCTATTCGTGCATCCACAGCCCTCTCCGCCGCCGTAGCACCCAAGAGAAAAAAGAATTCCACATTCCCCCTCCTTCCCAAGAGCCTAGAAATTGTTATATCCAAAATGAAGACGCCCTCATCTTTCAAATCAGATTGAAGGGAGTAAACAACCGATGCAAGGGCCCTCTGAGTTCTAACGATTCCGCTAAAGCCATCCTCATCAGGTTTTTCATACTGAGGCTTTACCAGGGCTAGGAGCGCTCCCTCATCGACTAGGCACAGTATCTTCGAAGCCGCGCCCCTGATAGATCGAAACGAAAGATCCGCTACGGCAAATCGTGGAGGAGGGATTAAATCGCGCCGCGAAAGCTGCATCACATTGCTTCGCTCGTGGACAATCACTCGCCTGTCGCATCTTAGCTTCCAGTCTAATAGGTTATAGCCAACGTCCACCGCATGAACAGTGGATGCGCCATAACGCAGAAGACAATCCGTGAAGCCGCCTGTTGACGCTCCCGCATCAACACAAACCAGTTTCCGCGGGCTGAGACCGAAATCCTCTAGCGCTCCCTCAAGCTTATAGCCTCCCCTGCCAACATATTTTTTCTTCTTCCAAAGAATTTCTACTCCTCGTCTTACCTCTTGCTTAGGATTGAGTAGACGCTCACCATCCACAAGAATCTCGCCACAAAGAATCGCCGAGTACAGCTCCTCCTTCTCGATTTCAGGATACTTCTCAGCGAGCAGGTTCTTTAGTGAAGCATAGCGACGAAGAGATTTCACCTTCTAATCTATCAATAACCAAGCATCCCCTACGAAAGCCGAAAGCGGCAGCAGGCTCTCGATTCGGATGCTCGGCCAGCCCCCAGTTTTCATGCTAGCCCTAGTTGTGCCGCTCTAACTGCCCAGATGAACTTGCAGTAGGATGCAACAATCATTGTAATCCACGGCGCCAGCCTCTATCGCGCATATTCAACAGCCCGAGATTCGCGGATAATCGTAACCCGGATCCTACCTGGAAACTTCAACTGAAACTCGATATTCCTCGCAATATCCTTAGCAAGCCGCTTAGCTTGCTGATCATCAATTCTGGTATGATTAACCATAATCCGTAATTCTCGCCCGGCCTGAATAGCAAAAACCTTTTCGACACCCTCAAACTCCATTGCAATTCTTTCCAGATTTTCGAGTCGTTTGATATAATTATCCAAGGTTTCACGGCGTGCTCCAGGCCTCGCCGCTGAAATGGCATCGGCCAACTGCACAATTACACCCTCAGGTGAGGAAATCTCATCATCATCGTGGTGTGCAATAATCGCATTGACAACTCTCGGGTCTTCACCCATTCGCCGCGCAAATTCCGCTCCAATTTCGGCATGTCCTCCCTCGCCATCGGTTTCCAAACCCTTGCCAATGTCGTGCAAAAGAGCGCCTCGCTTGGCTATCGCCACATCTAAGTCAACTTCGCTAGCCAGCATTCCCGCAAGAATCGAAACTTCTTTCGAATGTGCTAGCACATTCTGTCCGTAGCTCGTTCTAAAATGCAGCCTGCCAAGCGCACGAATGCATTCGGGCCGCATATCATGAATGCCGAGATCGAACAGCACCCGTTCACCCTCATCGTAAATCATCTGATTTATCTCAGCCGTCACTTTCTGCACAATCTCCTCAATACGGGCCGGATGGATTCTGCCGTCTTGGATTAACCGCTCCAGTGCAATCTTTGCGATCGTCTTACGAATGGGATCGAAACACGAAATTACAACCGCCTCGGGAGTATCATCAATAATGATGTCCACCCCTGTCAGGGTTTCCAAGGTTCGAATGTTCCTGCCCTCCCTGCCGATTATTCTTCCCTTCATTTCATCATTAGGCAAATCCACCGAAGTAACCGATAACTCAGTTGTAACCTCGATCGCGATGCGCTGTATTGTCGCAATAAGAATGTCTCTTGCATTCTTCTCGGCAGACGCCACCGCTTCTCGCTCTATCTTATTGACAAGAGCAAGTGAATCGTACCGAGCCTCGTTCTCCATACTCTGCATTAATAACTTCTTCGCTTCCTCGGCGCTCAAGTCGGAAACCCGTTCCAACTCCGATTGCCAACGCCTCTCTTCATCCGAAAGTTTAGCTTCCCGCTTTTCAATCTCTTCCAATACCTTTTTTTGATCCGACTGGCGCGCATTAACCTCCCAAATCTTCAGATCCAGATTATCCTCCTTCTGTTGGATCCTTTTCTCGTATCTTTGTACCTCCGAACGCTGTTTTCGAATCTCGCGTTCAAATTCCCGTCTATCCTCGAGAATTTTATTCTGAGCCGCCAGCACAATTTCTTTTTCAGTATTTCTCGCCTCCGCAATCGAAGACTCTCTGAGCATTAACGCTTTTTGTTCCAATGAAGAAAGCCGATTCTTGGCATATATCCAACGTGCAAGAAAACCCACGATGATGCCGCCAAGGGGAAGGGTAACTATCAATATAGTGCTCAACATATTTCCCCCCTCGTCTTTTCAGTTTACGATTATACGGTCGGGGTAATGAAGGTCAAGTAACGTCAATCCTTCGAATCTTTCCGGACTATCAATCCACTCCCGGCAAAGAATCGGTTAACCTCAGACGCAGGCCAACCGAGCGCTGGACGCTTGATCGCTGCCAGTAAGCCATCAGCCAATCGCGACTCCAACATGTTTGGATGCGCCGATTTTCCTACTTAATCAGCATTTACCCAGCAGCGCCCATTACTGGCAACACGGCTTTTCTACAGGAAGTTACCTAAAGAGCAGCCGTTCCAACGAGTAATCCCATGGGATCCTCAGGGGCTTCCTTGAAACCCAAGAAGAGATACGATGAATTGCCGCCGTAGATAATCGGAATAAAAACCGCAGCACGGATATATCGAAATTCGTGATGCTTAGTTATTCCCGAATACGGCGAATTCGAAAGCTCCGGGATGAATACCACCAGCCTCTTGTCAAACCATTCACTCCACAATTTATCGCCTCGCGCCACTGACAATTGAGCTGCGCATTCGTCGCTCAATCCCACTGCATAATCAGTTACAAGTCCCTTTTCCGAACTCAAGAAAAGCGCTCCGCAAATCGCCCTATATTCCTTGGAGAGCTCCATCAACGACTTGCGAATGCCGGTTGAATCAGATTCGAAATCCCGAAGGTATCGATCGTAGTCTATGCCATCTTCCCGCCAACTCAGTTCCGGAACCTCATTCGCAAAATGCAAGTCTTCGTTATTAGATTTCGTCCCTGGCAGTATTCCCATGGGTCTAGTCTTCATCAAGGATTCCATTGAGTCGCTGTGCCTGAAGTGCCCATCTTCATCGTTAACCACATCCGACTTTGCCTTCCTATACTTCCTAACAACTTCCGCAATGGGAATAAACATCACGCTATTCACAGACCTAGATTCCGGTTTCGAATCTAGCCTATCAGCCGCATCTGGTTCATCAATCTCCTCTAAATCACCAGTTCCCTCATCACTCTCATCGAGTGGTTTCAAATTGTCTATCGCATCCTCGAAAGTTGCATCTGCCGCCTTATCAAACATATACAGCCTGGTCTGCTTCACATTATCGATTTCTACTAGTTCTCCGAAATCATCCGCAAGCACGACTGGTAGAATCTCGAGCGCTTCAGAATCCTTACGCACCCCTGAGTGAGCCACATCACCGCGTTCAACCTCAGCGTGATTATCAGAAGTTTCCACTCTCCGAACGCCGGCTAATTCGCCGGCATTATTTAGAACCATGCTATCGGATTCGAGTTCGATAAGCTCCTCGAGTTCTGCATCTTCTTCCGCTATCTTAGGAATCTCTTCCGCCTCAAGTGGCGCCTGCTCTAGCTCGGAAATCTCATCCGCCTCAAGTGGCGCCTGCTCCAGTTCGGCAATTTTTTCCACCTTAGTCTGAGGCGTTTGTGAAACCGATATCGCGCGTGCTATCATATTCTCAAGCAATTTCATGTCTATCGGTGTCTGCTGCGCCACAGCGTTCGAGCCTATGGAAGTTGCCTCGTTTTCCTTCTCGGCCAGAATTTCGGCTATCCGTGTCCAGCCCTTATCAATCATCTCATCCGCCTTCGCGGATTCGTCTTCTCTAAGCTTCCCAAGACCGCTTCGCAGCTCGGTTCTAACTTCCTCTCGTCGGGCCTCAAAATCCTTTAGCAATAGCTTTCTATCTTCTTGGTGTTCCAGCCAACTCCTTAGTAGGTTTACTTGTAGACTCTTGATTCGACCTCTCAGCACCTCCGTCTTATCCTGACGCAGATTTAGAAGCAGGAATACAAACAATATCGAGGTTAGAAACACAGTTGAGAGAATAAGCATTCGCACAGAGTCGGAAAAACCAAAAAGATTGCCCGGTATTAATTTCCCTACCCATGTACCATCGCCGGAAACAGTTCCCCCCAACCAGTATTTTCCATCAAGCCCCCTTGCCAGCACCGAGAATTCGGACGGAACACCATCAACTGGCCATAGAACGTCAATCTCCCCCTTCACCGCAGCAACCTGCTCCGGTCGAATATCCGTGATAATTCCCCTACCCTCTACTACATATAGATTTGCCCCCTCTGCAATAGATCCGTCCCGGGCAAGGCGATCAGTCAATCCGCTCAAACCCATGTATACAATCATCCAGCCCCTTGTTACGAAACCCCAGTCTTGAATCGGCAACTGATATCTAACCTGCTGATTTGCTTCGTCATAGTATGCAGAAGCGATAGAATCCTCGTCTGCAATTGGAAGTTCGAATGAGTCTTTCGTCTCGTTCCAGTTACTATAAACTATCCTCGTATCGACTCCAAACTGCCTACTGCCGATATCTCCCGCGAACGAGGAGAACTGAATTCTGCCGGCATTATCAATAATTCGAATACCATTGAAGCCCAGCAATTGATCTTTCAGGGAATCGGATAGCTGTGCTCGGTAAAGTATCTCCTCTTGGCGCTGCGAGATCGAAAAAACCGATTGCATATTTCTATCTCTTGATAAGGCGTCAAATCGGGAAAGATTTTCCTGATTCCACAGTACTATGGTATCAGCAACGTCTCCCAGTCTAAGTCTCTGATCTGATTCCACCCGTGAGCTAAAGAAATCAGTTTCCAATAATCGGAAAAGTCCCGTATAGGCAATAAGGGCAAAACCGCCTGTAATTAATACAGCAATAATTACAGTGAGTCCGATTTTTTGTGACGTCCTCATCTTAGCGGTGTAATCCTCCATGATTTCATCAGCAAAATAGACAGACAGCCAACACTAAAACCGCGGCTTTGGCGGGTGGTATTCGACGTGGCAGAAATCGCCACGCCCCACAACTAGCAATTCATCCCTACTAATCGGAGTATACTGCACTTGCAGCAGCGACAACTGCTCGCAGCCACAAGCCTACACCCAATATTCGGATGAAGCACGTTACAACCTAAACCCTTGTAGTATCTGCGACACGGTTTCATTTTTATCGGCTCCTTGTCGCTTCTCAATACTCTCATCGGTACTGTGCTTAAGCAATGGAAAATTTCACTGCCTATTCCTTTTCCATTTTTTAATTAGCACACCTAGCAATCGGGCAGTCAGAATCCTTTGCGGCCTCATCCCCGCTATAGACCCAGCTCTCTGCTCGGCATCCAAATAGGCGGCTATGGCTATTTCCCCCTCTTCGCCGCTCGAGAGTTCTTTTTCTTACTCTTATCTTCCTTCTTACCTCTCTCTCCTTCCTCTTCATCCGGCAGAAGCTCAAGTATCACCATTTCAGCGGCATCTCCAGATCGATATCCCGCCTTCATTATCCGAGTATATCCGCCGGGTCTGTCCAAAAACCTGGGTCCAACTTCCACGAAAAGCTTTTTCAGAACATCTTCCCCATATAAGCCCTTTGCGGCTATTCGCCGATTATGAACGGAATCCATTTTTGCGCGAGTAACCAGTTTTTCGGCGCTTCGGCGGATTTCTTTCGCCTTTGCCGCCGTAGTCTTAATCTTCTCATACTTGATAAGCGAGGCAACCATATTTCTGTGAAGCGCCTTGCGGTGGCTGGATTTCCGACTAAGCTTGTTGAAGCTCTTGAAATTATTCATCTAATCTACCCTGCGTCATCGGGGTTGCTATCTCTCGAATGATCATCGGCTATCGCCTCTGAAGCTTCATTGCGCTTCCCCAGATTTGTCAAACTCTTTAATGCGCTGTAATCAGTCATACCGAGGATGAGATTCCACTCGGATAGCTTCTCTCTAATTTCCAAAAGAGATTTCTTCCCGAAATTTCTAGTCTTCGCGATATCGTCTTCCGTCCGCTTGGTTAAATCGCCAATTGTCCTAATACTCGCGTTCTTAAGGCAATTGCTGGAACGCACCGATAACTCCAATTCTTCAACAGGCGTTGCCAATAATGCACGGATTCTTTCCTCCTCCTCATCCACCTCTTCCTCGCCAATGACATCATCTTCATCAAAGTTGATAAAGATTGTGAAATGATCCTTCGCTATCTTAGCTGCTTCGGCTAATGCGTCCTCCGGAGCGATAGTGCCATCCGTCCAAATCTCTAAATTCAGTTTATCGTAGTCCGTTCGTTGCCCAACTCTGGTATCTTCCACCAGGTATTTCACCTTAGTAATAGGACTAAAAATCGAATCAACTGAAATGGTTCCAATATGCTCAATGTACTTCTCATTTAGCTCGGCCGGTACATATCCTCTTCCGAGATTGATTTGTATCTCGAAATCCAAGTTCCCCTTATCCATCACCGTGCATATCGGCAAATCCCTGTTCGCTACCGCAACGCCGTTCTTTTCTAAATCCGCTCCGGAAATAGTGCCCGAACCTCGCCATGGTACATGAACTGTTTGCTCTTCCACATTTTCCGGAAGTCTAAGACGGAGCGTTTTCAGGTTACTGATAATTTCGGGTGTATCCTCGAGTACATGGGGGATGTCCTCAAATTCACTTGTAATAACATGCGAACTGCCTTCTTCATCGTAAGTGGTAATCCTCACCGCCGAAACAGCATAACCTTGTATTGAAGAAAGAAGGATACGACGCAGGGTGTTCCCGATTGTCGTTCCGTATCCGCGCTCAAAGGGATAGGCCACAAATTTGCCGAAGTCTTGGACTCTTTCGCTGTGCTCAAAAGTGATTCCCTTCGGTTTCTTGAACCCCTTTAAAAGGTTCTTTCTAGCCATACATACTCCTTGGTTTCCTATTGGCGATGCGCTGAATCAAGCCACAAGCGCGGACAAGAAGCAAGAGCTGCTTACTCCTAATCCGCAGCATCACCTGTTACGGGTTTGTTCCAACTCGTCCCGTGAAATCTTTAAACGCGCCTGCTCTTCCTAGGCCGACAACCGTTATGTGGAATCGGCGTGATATCCTTAATGGATTTCACCTTGAGTCCGAGATTGCCAAGCGAACGAATCGCGGTTTCGCGGCCTACCCCCGGTCCTTTAACATAGACATTGACTATCTGAAGCCCGTGGTCCTTCGCACGATTCGTAGCCATCTCAGTCGTAGTCTGCGCCGCATAGGGCGTTGATTTCTTCGCACCTCGAAACCCCAACGATCCGGCGCTGCACCACGAAAGCGCATTACCGTTCATATCCGTAACCGTAACGATAGTATTGTTGAAAGTGGCCTGTATATAAACGTTCCCCTCTGTGATGGCCTTCTTTTCCCTTCTCTTTGCCATAAGTTCTACTCCACTCCATCTAGACTTTTTGGCAGTGGTTCCGGAAACTTGACAAGTTCAATTTCGTTACCCACCCGCTATTTTTTCTTTTTGGCAACAGTTTTAGCCTTTCCTTTCTTGGTTCTGGCATTGGTTCTCGTCCGTTGTCCTCTTGACGGAAGTCCTTTCCGATGACGTAGGCCTCGATAGCAGCCGATATCCATCAATCTCTTCATATTCAGGGCATTCTCGGATCGCAGACGGCCTTCAATTTTGAAATCGTTTTCGATAACCTTTCTCAAGTTGTTGATTTCGTCGGCTGCAAGTTCATTAATCTTCATTGTCAAATCAATACCGGTTTTCTCACATATCTTTTGCGCTGAGGTTCGCCCAATACCAAAAATATAGGTTAGGGCAATATCCGCATGCTTATTGGGCAGGTCGATACCCGCGATTCTCGCCATCAAAATCTCCTATTTTTGTCTCTGTTTATGCTTGAGGTTGTCACAGATTATACGCACTACACCACGCCTACGTATTACCTTGCACTTCTCGCACATCGGTTTTACACTCGCTCTAACTTTCACCGATATCACCTCATCACTATAGGTTTCGAGAGCGAAGCTTGCCGCCCTTGGTCAGTCCATCATGATGATGCATCTTCAGATGCCCTTCTATTTGACTCATCGTATCCAGGTCTACACCCACCATAATCAGCAATGAGGTGCCGCCCATAATATACGCCATCTGCTGCGGAAACCCAGGGATCGCGATAATCAGGAGCGATGGAATCAAGGCAATTATCGCTAAAAAGATCGAACCGGGCAATACAATGCGATTCAGGATGCGAGTTAAGTACGTCTCAACGTTTTCACTCCGGATTCCTGGAATCGAGCCGCCATTTTCCCTTACCTGCTTGGAAATCTCCACAGGATTCAACGATACCTGCGTATAGAAATACGCGAAGAAAATAATAAACAGCGCATAAAGCAGCATATAGATAGGTCCAACTGGATTCAACGCTGTCTGTACTCTTCCCCAAAACTCACTCTCTCCGAAGGCAAACAAAGTGGATAATTGAACCGGAATAGTAAGGACTGAAGATGCAAAGATTACCGGGATAACTCCCGATGGATTAATTTTGAACGGAATGTAGGAACCCTGGGCCCTATACTGCTTGCGGCCCACGATACGGCCCGCATAATTCACCGGTATCTTCCTGAGGCCCTGCTGCTCGTAGATAACAAGCACTACTACTACCGCGAACATAACTATGGTGAGGATAACGAATACGGGATTTAGATTCTGCGCTCTGATTTCACGAATCATCACCACGAAGGCATTGGGCATCCTCGCTACAATGCCGGTAAAGATGAGCAGTGAAATACCATTGCCCACACCCTTAACATTGATTTGCTCACCGAGCCACATTAGGAATATGGTGCCGGCCGTAGTGGTTAGTATGCCGATAATCATAAATTGCCAATTGGTAATTCCCGCAACAACCACTTCGTATCTCAGTGGTAAGCGAAGCAGGGTCATTCCCTGAAGAAGACAAACCAAAACTGTAGCGTAGCGGGTGTAACGCTGAATTTTTTTGCGTCCGCCATCCTCTTCGGCAATTCTTTTGAGAGCAGGGAAAACAAGCACAGAAACCTGCATAATGATACTGGTGGTTATGTACGGCATCACCCCCAGCATAAATAACGAAAAGTTGCTAAAAGCGCCGCCAGAGAAGAAATCAAGAAAATCAATAATTCCTTGGCCATCTGTAGTATTGCTAGCAAAGTACCTGCTTAGCTCACCCATATCTATTCCCGGGATGGGTACTATAGAGCCAATTCTATGAATAACCAGAATGCCCAGGGTGAACAGCACTCTATTACGAAGATCTCGTATTCTGAATATGTCAGCTATGGGATTATTAGCCATCGCAGTCCTACTGTAGTGTCACAGGGTCATCAAGTTCTGTTACCTTGCCTCCGGCCTTCTCAATTTTTATCCTCGCGGAGACCGAAATCGCATCAATAGCAACCTCCAGCTTTTTCTTTATTTCGCCACCTCCCAGAAGTTTCACCAGAGTCTCACTTCCCTTCACCAAACCCCTCTGGTTAAGCGAATCGAGATTCACTAACTCGCCATCTCCATACACCCGCTCCAGGGAGGATAAATTGATTACAACATACCGGGTTTTAAAGGGATGATTCGAGAAACCACGGGATGCAACCCGCCTATACAGAGGCATCTGGCCACCCTCGAATCCGAGCCTAGTTCCCCCACCGGAACGGGCTTTTTGACCCTTGTGCCCGCGGCCGGAGGTTTTCCCGAAACCCGAAGATCGTCCTCTCCCCACAATTCTCTTCCTTATATTGGCGCCCTTAGGCGCTCGAACTATCCTCATATAACTTCCTCAACCTTAAGTAAGTGAGAGACTCTCCTCATCATGCCCCGAACGGCGTCACTTGAATCAACTTCCACCTTCGAGTTCAGTTTCCTCAGCCCAAGCGCCTTGAGCGTAGCTCTCTGCTTAGGTTTTCTGCCGATCGCACTCCGTATCAAAGTGAGCCGAATTCTGGGATTTTTTTGCATATTCATCCCCACATATCCATGATGTTCTTTTTCCTTCCGCTTGCTATCTTCTTAGCAGGCATCAGGTTTTCTAGTCCATTGAATACGCCCTTTACGATATTCATCGTATTTTTCGATCCCAGGCTTTTGGCCAAGACATCGCGTACGCCCACGGCCTCCATTATCGCCCTTACGGGGCCGCCAGCGATTATACCGGTTCCAGGCGCGGCAGGTTTCAATAGTACCGAGGCGCTTTTATATCCACCGAGAATCTCATGCGGGAGGGTATTCTTCTTAATTGGAACTGCTATGATATTGCCCTTGGCCTTCTCTACGCTCTTGCGAATTGCCTCAGTTACATCATTGGCCTTACCAAATCCATAGCCAACTTTGCCGCTCCCGTCTCCAACAACCATAAGGGCGCTGAAAGACATCTTCCTACCACCCTTCACCGCCTTGGAAACCCTATTCAAGCGAATCAATTTCTCGACAAACTTCTTCTCTTCTGTTTCTTCCCGTGCTGTCATATACCCCCTAAAAAACCAAACCTGCTTCGCGAGCGCCTTCAGCAATAGCCTTCACAATGCCATGATAGTTGTAGCCATTTCGGTCGAAGATTATCGTTTCTATTTTTTTCGACTTGATTCTTTCGCCCATTTTCTTGCCAATTGTTCTGGCCTGCTCCACCGATTTTCCCATACCTGGGAATTCTTTGGTGGAAATGAATGCGAGAGACCTGCCTACAGAGTCATCGATGGCTTGTAAACTTACATTTCTGCAGCTTTTATACACAGTCAGTCTTGGGCGAGTTGCAGTACCAACTAGCTTCTTTCTAATTCGAAATTTACGCCGGGTATGCCTATGGCGCTTATCGCTCAACCTATCCATTCTACGCGCCACTCTTGCCGACTTTCCGGCGAATTCTCTCGTTTTCGTAGCGAATGCCCTTACCCTTGTATGGTTCTGGCAACCTGAGCTTTCGTATTTCCGATGCAACAAGGCCAACTAGGGCCTTATCTATGCCGCTGACAATGATTTTGTTGTTGCCTTCCATGCTTATTGTTATACCCTCCGGTATCACATATTCAATCTGATTAGAAAAGCCTAGGTTGAGCAGCAGAATCTCACCCCGAATCTCAGCTCGAAATCCAACGCCGCTTATTGTTAGACTCTTCGTGAAGCCCTTGCTAACACCCTTAACCATATTATTGAGCAGAGATCGATATAGGCCATGCATCGATTTTGCTCGCTTGGATTCGTTAGTCCTCTTAATCCGAATTTCCCCTTCTTTGATATCGAAGTTAACTAGGGGCTTGAAGCCCTGTATCAACTCGCCCCTGCTGCCCTTGACACGAAGTGTCTCTCCTTCAACGCTTACCACAACACCCGCAGGTACAGTTACCGGCAGAAAGCCTATCCGCGACATCTTAAGAAACCTCCCTCACCAAACGGTACAAATTATCTCTCCGCCAACCTTATTGACGACTGCCTTCTTACCCGTAGTCACCCCGGCAGAGGTGGAGACAATCACAGTCCCCAAACCGTTATAAATTCTGGGCATGTTCCTATATCCGAAGTAGACGCGACGGCCCGGAGTGGACACTGACTTGATGCCGTGAATAATCGGATGTTCTTTTTCGTCGTATTTCATGAAAACCCGGATAATATCAATCTTGCCTTGAACTATCTTCTTGAAATTTTTCACATAGCCCTCATTCTTCAAAATCTTTATTATTTCCATCTTGAGTTTAGAAGGCCGAATATCTACTTTTTCACTCTTAACTCCCACAGCATTTCTGATTGTTGTGAGCATGTCCGCAACCGGATCGCTAATACTCATAATTATATCTCCCGCTACCAGCTTGATTTGGTTACGCCAGGTATCATACCCTCGTTTGCGAGTTTGCGAAAACAAATCCGACACATTTCAAATTTCCTCATGTACCCGCGAGGGCGTCCGCAGAGACGACATCTCCTAACAATCCGAGACATATACTTTGGCTTTCTCTGAGCCTTGATAATCATCGACTTCTTGGCCATCGTCTACTCCTTGCCAAACGGCATTCCAAGCCCAGCCAAAAGACTTCGAGCCTGCCCATCGCTGTGGGCGGTCGTAACGATGGCCACATTGAGACCCCTAACTCTTTCAATCTTGTCATAGTCAATCTCTGGAAAAATAATCTGCTCATGAATTCCCAAACTGTAATTCCCCCTACCATCAAAGGCCTTTGGGCTAACACCCCTAAAATCTTTGACCCGGGGCAGCGCAACATTCAACAAGCGGTCTAGAAACTCATACATCCGATTTCCACGAAGAGTCACCTTCGCGCCTATTTCCTGCCCAAGTCTAATTTTGAAGTTGGCAATGGATTTCCGAGCCCTCGTTCTTAGCGCCTTTTGCCCAGTAATCTGCCCTAATTCGGCAACAACCGAATTCAAGAATTTCTTGTTTGTGATGGCATCGCCTACACCGGCTGAAACAACGATCTTTTCAATTTTCGGGATTTGCATTGGATTCTTGAAACTAAACTCTTCAAATAGTTCCCTTGCTATTTTGCCGTTAAAGAGCTGTTTCAGCCTCGGCACATAGTCTTTGCTCACTGCTTTTTTTGCCGCATTGGATGATTCTTTTTTCGATTTCGCCTGGCTCGAAGAAGTCTTCATAGATTTGGTCGCCGGCTTTGCAGCAGTGGATTTCTTTGAGTTAGCCATCAGAAAGCATCCCCACATTTACGGCAGATACGGCTCTTCTTGCCGCCGTCTAGTTTCACGGCAATTCGGGTGGGGCCGCATTTGCGGCAGATAACCATCAGATTGGAAGCCGTGATAGGGGCTTCAATTTCTATGATACCTCCCTTGTCATTCTGACTTTTAGGACGCTGGGTTTTCTTCACCATATTCAAACCCTCAACTATAAGCCGGGCGCTAGCGCGATCTATCCTCAGAACGCGTCCCTGCTTGCCCTTATCCTTACCAGCTATTATCTGAACCTGATCGCCTTTCTTCAGCTTGATTTTCATAGATTATTCCCCCCTTCCTAGAGCACCTCTGGGGCAAGGGAAACAATTTTCATGTAGTTATAATCCCTTAACTCACGCGCCACCGGACCGAAAATCCGCTTACCAACGGGGTTGCCGGCTCCATCAACTATTACACAGGCGTTATCGTCAAAACGGATATAGGTTCCATCGCTGCGACGATACTCTTTATGAATCCGGACAACTACCGCCCTCATAATCTCCCCTCTTCTAATGGGAGCGTTCGGAATAGCGTCTTTAACGGTAACGGAAACAACATCGCCAATACTGGCGTAACGCCGACGGCTACCGCCTAGCACCTTGATAGTCTGAACGCGTTTGGCGCCTGAGTTGTCGGCAACATTCATATATGACTGCATCTGAATCATTGGTTTTCCTATCTCGATCGTTCGACAACCTCGATAAGTCGCCAACGTTTCTTTTTGCTAATCGGACGACTCTCGATTATCCGAACCTTATCGCCCTCGCGTGCATCATTTTCCTCATCGTGCGCCTTATACTTCTTCGAGCGCGTAATGTACTTCTTATACAGGGGATGCAGTTGGCGAGTTGAGACAGAAACAGTAATTGTTTTATCCATCTTTTCGCTCACCACAACCCCAGTGAAGATTCGCTTATTGGATTTCTTCGCATCCATCTCTTAGGCCCTTCGAATTCCATTTTTATATTCGTTAATCATCGTGTTCAATCTGGCTATCTGCCTACGGGTAATTCTCTTCTCCATCGGGTTCTCAATACGGCCCATTACAGTCTCAAAACGCAGATTCCTCATTTTCCCCGAAAGCTCCGCTCTTTTTGCCACAAGTTCATCAACTGTCAACTCGTTAAATTTTTCTCTCATTAGCACTCATCCCGCATGATGACGCGCGACAAATTTAGTCTTGACCGGTAGCTTGCTCCCCGCCAATTTCATTGCCCGCTCAGCCAAACTTGCATCTACGCCGGCAATTTCGAACATCACCGTGCCCGGTTTCACTGCCGCAATCCATTTCTCAGGATTCCCCTTGCCCTTTCCCATACGTGTTTCGGCAGGCTTCTTCGTGTAGGGAATACTCGGAAATATCCTAATCCAAACCTTTCCGCCTCGCTTGATATACCTGGTCATTGCGACACGGGCGGCTTCAATTTGCCTTGCGGAGATCTGCGTGTTCTCCATGGAAACCAGTCCGCAGTCTCCGAAGGAAACGGTATTACCCCTTTGCGCGCGTTTGGCGTTTGGAAAGGCTCTACCACGATGGGTTTTTCGGTATTTGGTACGCTTAGGGCTAAGCACCGTCTAGTCTCCCTCTGCCATCTCGCCTACCGCTGACCAGTTGACCCGCGTCTTCCTTCTGATCCGCCCCCAGAATTTCCCCGTTAAAAACCCACACCTTAACCCCAATAACACCGAAAGTGGTGATAGACTCGGCAAATCCGAAATCTATGTCGGCACGAAGGGTATGAAGGGGTACTCTGCCATCTTTAATCTCCAGCACCCGGCTCATATCCGCGCCCCCGAGACGGCCGGAGATTTTGATCTTTATCCCTTGAACACCGCCGCGCATCGCATTTTGCACGGCCATTTTCAGTGTTCTCCGAAAGGCCGCCCTACTCCTAAGCAGACGTGCAACATTGTGTGCGATAATCTGGGCAACCGCGTCTGGCTTTTTTATCTCCTTTATTTTAACGCTAACTTTCTTGTCAGTCAGCTTTTGGAGCCGAGTTGTCAACTTTTCGATATTGGCTCCCTTTGTTCCAATAATCACTCCTGGGCGCGAGGTTTCAATTGTCATCACAACCCTCGCCGGCTGGCGAACTATTTCTATATTGGAGATATCCGCCCCCTTAGCCTCTGAGCTATCCAGCAAGGTTTTACGCAGACGCAAATCCTCATGTAGAGTTTTCGCATATTCATTTGGTCCCACATACCATCTAGCCTTCCAATCCTTATTGATTCCCAGTCGAAAACCATACGGATTCACTTTCTGTCCCATCACTTATCCGCCTTATTATCGATCGTCACCGAAATGCGGCACGATCGTTTAATCTGCCTATCCGCTCGTCCGTGCCCGCGGGGCCATAGGCTTTTGCGGCTTGGTCCGCCATCCACCAGAAGTTCGGCAATATAAAGTCCATCTTCATCAAGATTCGGATTCTGACTAATCGCGTTGGTTGCTGCAGAGACAATCACCTTTTTCAAGAAACCAGCACCCTTTTTAGGGAGTGAATCGAGTAACGCGATTGCATCCGAGTAGGACTTTCGCCGCACATGATCGGCTATGGGTCTAACCTTAATAGGCGATATGGGCAGATTTTTCGCCACTGCACGATAGCCTTTCCTATTCTCCACAGCTAAGTAGTCTCCTAACGTCTCGTACCTTTCTTATCCGAACCCGCATGTCCCCGAAACAAGCGCGTGGGCGAGAATTCACCCAGTTTATGTCCAACAAGGTTTTCAGTAACATACACGGGAATAAAAGTCTTACCATTGTAAACCGAAATCGTGATACCAACCATCTCGGGTATTATTGTCGAACTACGCGACCAGGTCTTTAGCAAACCCTTCGAACCACTCTTATTAAACTCAACCACCTTTCTATAGAGGCTCCTGGCCACGAACGGCCCCTTTTTCACAGATCTCGACATTTTCGATCCCTACCTTGTACGCCCTTTAACGATGAATTTATTGGATGGCTTATGCTTCATTCGCGTTTTGCCGCCCTTCGTCGGTTTACCCCAAGGAGTTACAGGGTGCCGCCCCCCTGATGTTCTGCCCTCACCTCCTCCGTGCGGATGATCGACGGGATTCATCACGACACCGCGAACCTTTGGACGCTTACCCAACCAGCGATTTCTTCCTGCCTTCCCAATTTTGATATTCATACGATCCTCATTTCCCACCTCGCCGACAGTGGCAATGCAGGTTTTATGGACCATGCGTATCTCGCCAGAGGAAAGCTTCAAGGTAACATAATCTCCCTCTTTCGCCTGGATTTGCGCACGACAGCCTGCGCTCCTGATTAACTGAGCCCCCCTGCCCTTGGTGAGTTCCACCGCATGAACAGTTTTTCCAACCGGAATCTTCTCAAGGGATAGACAATTGCCCACCCCAATGGGAGCATGCTCGCCGCTTTGCACCACCTCCCCAATTTTCAAACCCTTAGGACATAGGATATATCTCTTCTCACCATCCGAATAGTGAATCAGTGCGATATTCGCGCTGCGGTTTGGATCGTACTCGATAGAGGCTACCTTGCCGGGAATGCCGAACTTATTTCTCTTGAAATCGATAAGCCTGTATTTCCTCTTATGCCCCCCTCCGCGCCGCCTAACGCTAATTCGTCCTCCTGCGCCACGGCCAGCTCGAGAAGATTTTCCCCTCGTCAAAGCCTTCGCGGGTTTATTCTTAGAAAGCTCAGAACTAACTAAACTCTGGTGAGACCGCTGTGAGGGAGTTGTGGGATTATACGTTTTCATGGGCATAATTCGTTTCCTTCACGCTAAACGCCTTCAAAGACATCAATTGACTGACCCTTACGAAGCGTCACAATTGCCTTCTTCCATGCCGATGTTCGACCGCGGCCGCGTCGAAATGTCGTTCGTGAGATTAAACGGTTATTGCGCGCCTTTCCTCGAACATTCATAATCCGGCAGGCCATGGGCCGGACCTTGAACAGGTCGTCAAGCGCCTGCATCACCATGGGCTTATTCGCTTTTCTGCTAACCTTGAACGCGTAGGTTTTAATTTCACCCTCTCTTTGGAAGTTGGTTTTCTCCGTGAGAACGGGTTCGATAATTATTTCATTCGAGGTCACAACTAGCTCCCATAAAACTCGCCAAGTCTCTTCACCGCGCTCTCTAATGCCAGGATATTTTTTCCGTAGAACAAATCATGAGCTCGCAATCGATTGAAGGCGAATAAGCACAGGTTCTCAATATTTCTGCCCGCTCTCTTAATCATTACATCATCTTCCCCGAGGATAAGAATCGTTTTGCCCTCCGTAGGGAAGTGTTCCAAAATACTCACCAAATCGCCAGTCTTGCCCGACTCGACAGAGAAGTCTTCAAGCACTCTGAAATACTCATCATCGGCGGCCTTGAGACTCAAGATGCTCTTCATGGCAAGCCGTTTGATCTTCCTTGGCAAACGATAGGAATAATCTCGAGGCCGGGGCCCGAAGACTATGCCTCCACCACGCCACAGCGGGCTTCTACGGCTTCCGGCTCGAGCGCGTCCCGTTCCTTTCTGGCGCCAGGGCTTGGAAGATGAGCCTCTCACCTCGTGGCGATTTTTTGTCTTCGCAGTACCTTGCCTTGAGTTCGCAAGTTCATTCTTTATTGCATGCCAGATAGATCCCTCATTAGCCTCTCGGGCAAACACAGCGTCTTCAAGGACAATGGTTCGCAGCTCTTTGCCCTCCTTGGAATAAACCTTTTTCTCCATAATAGCCTTACACCTATTTCCGCTTCTTCGCCCGGCGGACAATCACCATGCCATCACGAGGTCCCGGAATCGCTCCCCTAACTAGAAGCACCCCTCTCTCTTGATCTATCTTGACGATTCGAAGATTCTGCACCGTGCTGCGTTCAGCTCCCATGCGCCCGGGCATTTTCGTGCCTTTGAAAACCTTTGAAGGCCATGCAGCCATACCGGTCGATCCTGGAGAACGATGAAATTTCGAGCCATGCGTAGCCCGGCCACCTCTGAAATTGTGCCTCTTAATGACACCCTGGTAGCCCTTGCCCTTACTGGTGCCAATCACATCGACAAACCGAACTCCTTCAAAGAGTTCAAGCCCCAGCGAATCTCCAACTGCACAGTCCTTGCCAAAATCCCGAAACTCGATTATGTGTCTCTTCAGTTTCACACCCTCTTTGAACTGGCCAATTTCAGGTTTAGCTGCTCGGGCAGCCTTCGCATCCAGGGCGCCTAGGATAACCGCGCTATATCCATGCTTAGCCCCATCCCTCCTACCAGTCACCACATTTGGTTCAACCGCAATAACAGTAGTAGGGATTAAGTTCCCATCGTCATCGAAAACCTGCGTCATTCCCTTTTTCTTCCCAATTAGTCCCACCATGAAGCTGCTCCGCGCATACTACTGTCTAATCTCAACATCGACGCCCGCCGGCAGTTCAAGCTTCATAAGCGCATCCATCACAGCCGAAGTCGGTTCAAGGATATCGATCAGTCTTTTATGAGTGCGCATCTCAAATTGTTCGCGAGATTTCTTATACACAAAGGGCGATTTAAGGACGGTGTACTTATTTATTTTTGTAGGCAGGGGTACGGGTCCCGATACCTTAGTGCCTTGTTTTTGCACAGTATCCACAATGGCTCGCGCACTTTGCTCTATCAGTTCCACATCGAAGCCTCTAAGCCGTACGCGTATCTTTTCCATCGTCCTTGTTCCTCATTAAAAGTAACCCCGCTGTTGTTGAACAGCGAGGCATTCATTACCAGGCATCTATAGTATTACTCGATAACTTCGGTTACCTGTCCCGAGGCCACTGTACGGCCTCCCTCGCGGATGGCAAACCTCAGGCCGGGCATCATGGCGATGGGATGAATCAGATCTACCGCAATTTCCGTGTTATCCCCGGGCATCACCAGCTGCCTTTCCTCCGGAAGACTTACAGTGCCAGTAATATCTGTCGTTCGGAAATAGAATTGAGGCCGATAACCGCTAAAGAACGGGTTATGACGACCGCCCTCCTCTTTTGTAAGGGCATAAACCGCTCCCTTGAATTTGGCATGGGGATTGATTGTTCCTGGCTTAGCCAATACTTGACCTCTCTCCACCCCCTTCTTGTCGATACCGCGAAGCAGAGCTCCTATATTGTCTCCCGCCTGGCCTTCATCCAACAATTTGTTGAACATTTCAACGCCCGTGCATACAGTTTTCTGGGTATCCCGAATACCTACAATCGCAACTTCATCGCCTACATGAATTTTTCCACCCTCAACTCGGCCGGTTACGACAGTACCACGACCCGAAATGGAGAATACATCTTCAATTGGCATGAGGAAGGGCTTATCGACATCCCTTTTTGGAATTGGGAAATAGGTATCCATCGCATCAAGTAATTCAACTAGGCTGGTTGTTTTCTCCGCATCGTCAATATTATTCATAGCCTGGACGGCGCTACCTTTGATTACAGGGGTATCAGCGCCTGGAAAACCATATTCATCAAGAAGCTCCCGAACCTCTATTTCAACAAGATCGACCAGTTCCGGATCGGCCAAATCCATTTTGTTCATATAGACGATTAACTTTGGAACGCCAACCTGCCGCGCAAGAACAATGTGCTCGCGAGTTTGGGGCTCGGGACCCGAATCGGCGGCAACGAGCAGTATTGCTCCGTCCATCTGAGCGGCGCCAGTAATCATGTTCTTGATGTAGTCCGCATGCCCAGGACAATCAACATGAGCATAATGACGTGAGTCGGTTTCATACTCAACATGCCGGGTATTAATGGTGATACCACGCTCTTTTTCCTCCGGAGCGTTGTCAATATCCTCATAATTCATCACCTTGCCACCCAGCTTAGCCGCGCTGTACATAGTCAAAGCAGCTGTCAGAGTGGTTTTACCGTGATCAACATGGCCAATAGTACCCACATTGATGTGAGGTTTTGTCCTACTGAATTTTTCCTTAGCCATCAATATCCTCCTAAGGCTCACGGGGAAATAAGTCGGCAATAAATATCGCCCTATCGCACCCCAAGGCACGACAGTGGTATTGGCATTAACGCAAATACCAACTCGGCAGCATATGAATGGACGCAAGCGTACACAAGTCGTGAAACCTGAAAAGAACGAATGCCTGCCGTAGCATTCTCAAATATCATCCGCCCAGTTTGGGTTTAATTCGGATAGGAGAGGCATTCTCATCCGAAAGCGGTCTGGCAACTGGGCATCCCAGCAGTGCTTTGCACGAGGCTGAGTCTACCACTTATAGTTGCTAAACGCCTTATTAGCCTCCGCCATCCTATGGGTGTCCTCCTTCTTCTTGTAAGCCACGCCCGCTAAGTTGAACGCATCAAGCAACTCGGCGCCCAGCTTCTCTTTCATATTCCTACCACTTCTACCCCGAGCGGCGTGAATAATCCAGCGCATAGCCAGTGCCTCGCGCCTCGACTCTCGCACCTCCACCGGAACTTGGTAAGTGGATCCGCCAACGCGGCGAGATTTCACTTCCACCAAGGGCTTCACGTTATCCACCGCTTTCAAAAAAACTTCAAGGGGGTCCTTGCCGGATTTTTCTGCCAAAATGAACATAGCGCCGTACATATTCCGGAAACTCAACGACTTCTTACCCCGCAGCATCATCCTATTCACAAACTTACTTACTTCCGCACTACCAAATCGAGGATCCGTATCGATAGGCCTAACAGGCATGTCCCTTCTTCTTGGCATGCTCCCTACACCTTAAGTTTTTTGGCGCCGTACTTCGAACGGCTCTGTTTTCTGCCTTCTACACCCAATGTATCCTTCAAACCACGAACAATGTGATATCTAACACCTGGGAGATCCTTCACTCTTCCACCGCGGATGCACACAACCGAGTGCTCCTGTAGATTATGTCCCACACCCGGAATATAGGCCGTAACTTCAATACTATTCGACAATCTAACCCGAGCAACCTTTCGAAGAGCTGAATTGGGTTTCTTGGGGGTAATGGTCATCACCCGAGTACACACTCCTCTCTTCTGAGGGCAGGATTGCAAGGCGGGCGAGTTGGTTTTTTTGACGGAAGACTTTCGCCCCTTCCTAACAAGTTGGTTAATTGTCGGCACAGGTCTATTCCTCCAAAGAACAAGGATACTAGCGATTTGCCATTTAAAGGTCAATACCGAATTTATCGCTAAGGCTAGATCCGGATATCATTCCACAGCATCTATGGTTTCAACTTCGCCGAGACCCTCAAGGAATTCGGCTTCCTTGCGCCTTTGCTCTAGAATTTCGGCCACATGGGCATCGAGATCCTCCGTTTCTTCCGTGAAGAGCTTCAAATCACGATATTTGCCCATACCGGTTCCCGCTGGAATCACATGACCAATTACGACATTCTCTTTCAAACCACGCAGCTTATCCACTTCCCCGGCGATTACGGCATTTGTGAGTACTCGGGTGGTTTCCTGGAAGCTTGCGGTCGAAATCCAACTATCTATATTCAAGGATGCGCGGGTAATGCCCAAGAGCAAAGGCTTTGCAATCGCAGGCTGGCCGCCCTCTTTAACAACCTTGTCGTTCTGTGTCCTAAACTGATACTTATCCACCTGCTGTCCGTAAATGAAGTTAGTATCACCGACATCGACAATTTCAACCTTGCGCATCATTTGCCGAATAATCACACCGATATGCTTGTCGTTGATATTCACACCCTGCATGCGGTAGACTTCCTGTACCTCGTCCACCAAAAAGCTCTGCAATGCCACCTCACCCTGGATTTCCAATATGTCGTGAGGATCCCTAGGCCCATCGCAAAGGGGTTCCGCGGCTTCCACATGATCGCCGTTCCGGACAAGCAAGTGCCTCCCCATCGGAACCAGATGCTTCATCTGGTTGCCAAAGGAGTCGTTAACCATGATAATCCGCTTGCTCTTGCTAATTCCCTCGAACTCAACCGTACCGCTTATAAGCGAGAGGACGGCCGCGTCTTTCGGTCTGCGGGCCTCGAATAGCTCTCCAACCCGCGGCAAACCACCGGTAATATCCTGTGTTTTTTGGCTTTCCTTTAGCATCTTCGCCAGGGTTTGGCCCGCCTTTACCTCGGCGCCATCTTCAAAATTCAGATATGAATTCTCAGGAAGATAGTAATCCTGGAGATTTTTGCCTTTCTTATCAACAATCGTAATCCGCGGTTGCAGAGCCTCTGTGGATGTGTCGGTAATCTTTTTCTCGATGTTGCCAGTATCCTCGTTGATCTCCTCGCGAAGCGTAGTACCCTGGATTATATCCTCAAATTTTATCATCCCATCCGCCTCCGCGATAATCGGCTCACTAAACGGATCGAAAATTGCCAGAGATTCATCCGCCTCGGTGGTCTGCCCCTCTCTAACCAGCACGGTGGATCCGTTCCTGATATCTATTTTTTCGTCCTGCGCAACTAGAAGCAACTTTTCCTTCCGTATGACAACAAAGGCATTGTATTCCGCATAAACCTTCTCTCCTCCACGCGAAATAACTACCTCTCCCTTAATCACCTTATCGCCTTCTACAGGAATAATTTCATCGTTCTTTTTCAATTCCAACTCGGCAAGCACTCGGGCAACCTTGAGATAGCCCTTCCTCGTAAAGAGCCGGCGTCCTTGGTCAATCTCAACCGCAATGCCGCGTATCTCCTTAATCAATAACGGATAACGTTTGACTACACGATTTTCCTCAGCAATTGTGCTTGCCGTTCCGCCCACATGGAAGGTTCTCATAGTCAATTGGGTGCCAGGCTGACCTATGGACTGCGCCGCAATAATACCAACAGCCTCCCCGATATCGGTGGGCCGATGCGTGGCTAGATTACGGCCATAGCACTTCACGCATACACCGTGCTGCGCCTCGCAGGTAAGCACCGTGCGAACTCGCACGCTCTCGATGCCCAGTTCCTCGATATCAAAGGCAATCTCGTCAGTAATCTCCTGATTCACATTCACAAGCATCTCGCCGGTAATCGGGTGCTTCACTCTCTCTAGGGTGAAACGGCCCATAATCCGGTCCGAGAGTGATTCAACAATCTCCTCTCCATCCTTGAGAGCTGTGACACTGATACCGTTTATCGTACCGCAGTCTTCCTTATTAACCACAACATCCTGTGCAATATCCACAAGTCGTCTGGTCAAATAGCCGGCGTCGGCCGTTTTCAGCGCGGTATCCGCCAAGCCCTTCCTAGCGCCATTAGTGGAAATAAAAAATTCGATAACCGAGAGTCCTTCCTTGAAATTCGACCGAATAGGAAGCTCGATGATATCTCCGGAGGGCTTAGCCATTAATCCACGCATACCCGCCAGCTGTCGAATTTGATTTCTCGATCCCCGCGCGCCGGAGTCAGCCATCATATAGACATTGTTGAAACCGTCCCGATCCTTCTTGAGATGACCCATCATCACATTGGCCAAATCCTCGTTAGTTTTTCCCCAAACCTCTATAACTCGATTATACCTTTCCTCCGAAGTAATATGGCCGTCGTGGTACTGGGTTTGGATTTTGTCTACGTCTCGATTTGCATCGCTTATCAATCCAACCTTTTCGCTCGGCACCAAAATATCATCCATTCCAATCGTAGTGCCAAAGTGCGTGGCGAATTCGAAGCCAATGTTCTTGAGCGCATCTAGAAGCTGAACTGTTGTAAAATTGCCATACTCATTGAAGGATTTCATCACTAGGCTGCGAATACTCTTTTCGCTAAGCGTTTCATTCACGTATGAAATATCCTCAGGAATGCGATCGTTAAAAGCTACCCTGCCCGGAGTAGTTTCAACCCACTCACCGTTTATCTTAACCTTTATGATCGCATGCCATGAGACGGCATGATTCTCCACCGCCAACATCACCTCTTCGCGAGAGCTGTAGTAGCGTCCCTCCCCCTTTGCTCCGTGCCGTTCCTTAGTGAGTGAATAAAGACCCATAACCATATCCTGGGATGGAAACACCACCGGGTGACCATTGGCGGGGTTCAGCAAATTCGTGTCGGCCAGCATCAGGGTCCAACATTCGATTTGAGCTGCCTGTGTTAGAGGGATGTGCACAGCCATTTGATCGCCATCAAAATCGGCATTAAAGGCATGGCAGACAAGGGGATGTAATTGAATCGCCTTCCCCTCTACCAACACCGGCTCGAAGGCTTGGATACCGAGTCTATGAAGGGTTGGAGCCCTATTTAGAAGTACCGGATGCTCCCGAACAACCTCGTCCAACACCGACCAAACCTCAGGCGTTCCTAGTTCAACGAGAGTTTTGGCCTTCTTGATATTGTATACGACATCTCTTTCAACCAGCTTCTTCATAATGAACGGTTTGTAGAGTTCAAGCGCCATCTTCGTAGGGAGCCCGCATTGATGCAGCTTCAGTTTCGGGCCCACCACTATAACCGAGCGGCCTGAATAGTCTACCCGCTTACCGAGAAGATTCTGTCTGAATCGTCCCTGTTTGCCCTTGAGCAAATCGGAGAGTGATTTTAGAGGCCTGTTCGAAGTTCCCTTAACCACCTTTTTCTTCTTTGTATTATCGAAGAGGGCATCAACGGCCTCCTGGAGCATCCGCTTCTCATTTCTGATTATGATATCCGGAGCGTTGAGAGACATAAGACGCTTTAGACGGTTATTACGGTTAATCACGCGGCGATAGAGATCGTTCAAATCACTTGTTGCAAAACGCCCGCCGTCGAGCTGAACCATGGGTCTAAGGTCGGGAGGGATTACCGGAATCACATCGAGTATCATCCACTCGGAGCGATTGCCGGAATCCCGAAAATTCTCAACAATCTCGATTCTCTTGAGCAGGCGCCTATCGACCCTGGCGCCCTTTTCTATCATTATCATGCGCAACTGAGCCGACAAGGCATCAAGATCCATGTTTTCCAGCAGAGTGCGGATCGCCTCGGCGCCGATGCCAGCGGTGAAATTCATCCCGAAGCGCTCACGCGCTTCAATCAGATCCTCCTCCGCTAGCAGCTGCATCATTTTCAATTCAGTATCGCCTGGTTCGATTACGACATATTTCTCGTAGTAAAGAATGCTCCGAAGAGACGCGATAGTTAAATCGAGCAGTAAACCCATTCGCGAGGGCACCGACCGATAGTACCAGATATGGGAAACAGACGAGGCAAGCTCGATATGTCCCATACGCTCGCGACGCACCTTGAAATGAGTTACCTCAACACCGCAGCGATCGCAGACCACGCCCTTATATCTGATAGATTTGAACTTCCCGCAGTAGCATTCCCACTCCTTCGTAGTACCAAAAATACGTTCGCAGAAAAGTCCGTCTCTTTCTGGCCGAAGCGTACGATAATTGATGGTTTCCGGTTTTTTTACCTCGCCATAAGACCAAGCTCGAATCTGTTCGGTTGAGGCAAGCTTGATCATCAGATTGTCAAAATCTTGCATTTCCCTCATCAACTTCTCCTAAAAACGACTACCTTGGCGATTTATCAGCTCCTCATCTCGCTCCGTAAACGGCAGCTGCTTGCCCTTGGAATCAAAGATTCGTATATCAAGCGCCAAACCTCGAAGCTCTTGAACCAGGACATTGAAGGATTCCGGGATTCCTGCACTCGATGTCGCATCTCCCTTCACGATACTTTCGTACACCTTAGCCCTGCCGGTCATATCGTCAGATTTTATAGTCATCAATTCCTGCAATGTGTTCGCGGCGCCGTATGCCTCCAAGGCCCATACCTCCATTTCGCCGAGTCGCTGGCCGCCGAATTGCGCCTTACCGCCAAGAGGCTGCTGCGTAACAAGGGAGTAGGGTCCGGTGGACCGGGCATGCATCTTATCATCAACCAAGTGGTGCAATTTCATATAATACATGTATCCGACAAAAACCGGATTCACAAACTCTTCGCCGCTGAGCCCGTCATGGAGTGTGGTTTTCGAGGCCTTATGCAAACCTGCTTTTTCCAATTCCAGGGCTATATCCTCGGCCGACGCGGATTGAAAAACAGGCGTTTCATACATCCTCCCCAATTTGGAGCCGGCCATGCCAAGCATGGTTTCCATTATCTGCCCCATATTCATACGGGAGGGTACGCCAAGTGGATTCAAACAGATATCGAGGGGCTGCCCATCCTTGATATAGGGCATATCCTCTTCGGCCAGAACCCGGGCCACAACCCCTTTATTTCCGTGCCGCCCGGCCATCTTGTCCCCTTCCCGCAGCTTGCGCTTGGTAGCGATTAATACCTTAATAACTTCATCCACACCCGGATTCAAATCATCACCTTCGCTACGCCTCAATCTCTGGATATCAATAACCGTGCCACCAACGCCATGAGGAAGTTTAAGCGAGGTATCCCGCACCTCCTTGGCCTTCTCTCCAAAGATGGAGTTGAGCAACTTGAATTCCGGCGTGGTTTCCGTTTCGCTCTTAGGGGTTACCTTTCCCACAAGCACTGAACCTGGCCTCACGGTAGCGCCAACTCTAACTATGCCCTCAGCATCAAGGTGTTCTATGGATTTTTCGGCCATATTGGGAATATCCCGGGTGAGTTTTTCAGGGCCCAGCTTGGTTTCTCGAACCTCGACGATAAATTCCTTGATATGAATGGAGGTGTAGCAGTCCTCCCTAACCACCTTTTCGGAAATCAAAATAGCATCCTCGAAATTATAACCATTCCAAGGCACAAATCCGACAAGTAGATTGCGGCCAAGAGCCAGTTCGCCGTATCGTGTTGAGGGTCCATCGGCTAGAATTTCACCGGCACTAACCTTCTCTCCAACACGAACAGCAGGGCGTTGATTGAAGCAGGTGTCCTGATTAGTTCGCTGGTACTTGATTAAACCGTAGGATATGGTTCCACCATCCTCATCTTCCACGTCAATACGAGTCGATGAAACATACGAAACCGTGCCTGCGCTTTGAGCCTTTACCAGCACACCTGAATCGTACGCAGCCTTGACTTCCATGCCTGTTCCCACAATCGGGGCCTCGGGAAAGAGCAGCGGCACCGCCTGACGCTGCATATTGCAGCCCATCAGCGCTCGATTCGCATCATCGTGTTCGAGGAAGGGGATAAGACTCGCCGCCGTGGAAATAATCTGTTTTGGCGATACATCCATGTATTTTACATCAGCAGGATCACGAACAATGTAATCGCCATTCCGGCGCACCGCCACCATCTTCTCTTTGAAGGCTCCCTTCTCGTCGATGGGCGCACTGGCCTGCGCGATGTGATACTTCTCTTCATCGATTGCGGAGAGATACTCAACCTCACGAGTTGCAACTCCGTTCTCTACTTTTCTATAAGGAGTTTCCAAGAAACCATAGTCATTGATTCTGGTATAATTGGCAAGTGAAACTATGAGCCCTATATTGGGACCCTCAGGAGTTTCGATCGGGCACATCCTGCCATAGTGAGTATAATGAACATCGCGAACCTCAAAGCCCGCCCGCTCACGCGAAAGCCCGCCTGGCCCCAGCGCATTTAGGCGCCGCTTGTGGGTGAGCTCCGATAGAGGGTTCACCTGATCCATGAACTGTGATAGCTGACTTGAGCCAAAGAACTCCTTAATTGCCGCCACGATTGGCTTGATAGGAATAAGGTCCTGCGGTTTGAGCGTTTCGGTTTCCTTGAGACTCATCCGCTCCTTGGCAATTCTCTCCATTCGCGTATAGGCTGTTTTAAGCGCATTCCCCAAGAGTTCTCCAACTGAACGAACCCGCCTATTCCCCAGATGATCAATGTCGTCGATTTGCTTCTCTCCAATATGCACGCTAATCAGATACCGCATAGTGTGAACAATGTCCTGCTTGTTGAGAACCAAATCCTTGACACTCTCGTCCTGATCGAATTTCTTATTGAGCTTATACCGCCCCACACGGCCCAAATCATAGCGCCGAGCGGAAAAAAACATCGAGTTCAAATCGCGTTCCGCGGATTCTACAGTAATCGGCTCACCCGGCATCAGAACCGCGTAAACCGCCGAGAGAGCATCTCTTTTGCTTGGTTCATCCCGATCCGGATCGTCCTCATGAAATTTCGTCTCCTCTCTTTCGAAGCACTCCAGTATCATATCCGAATGCAGGGACTCCTCATGCTCTAGGTCAACGATAGTCACCTTCTTCACACCGGCTTGCACAAGCTCTTCAATATCGTGCAAGTGTAGCTTATCGGAAGTTCGATAGAGCTTTTTCTTGTTGTCGCCCTCCCCCGTCGCCCAAACAGGCTCAGCGAGAATCGAACCAACCAAGGACTCATCTTGCTCGCGCTTGCCGGTTAGTTTTGTTTTTTTTGTCTGATAAAACAGCTTTATAATAGCCTCGCGGCTTTCAAAGCCGAGTGCACGGAGAAAAATTGTTCCTAAAACCTTCTTTTTTCGATCGATTTTGGCGTAAATGAGCTCCTTCTTTATATCGATTTCAAATTCCAGCCAAGAACCCCGGTAGGGAATAATCCGCGCACTGTAAACCCCCTTCTCATCCGAAAAGATAACTCCCGGGCTCCGATGTATCTGACTAACTACAACTCGCTCCGCTCCATTGATAATGAAGGTTCCCCGATTGGTCATCAATGGCAAATCGCCCATGTAGATGTCCTTCTGCCGAATTTCGCCAGTGGACTTAAACACTAAATTAACCCGCGCCTTTATAGGCACCCCATAGGTGAGACCCTTTCGCTTGCATTCGGATTCGGTTAGCTTAACGGTTGTGAAATCAAGGCTATAGCATTCATAATCAAGCACGAGTTCACCGTTGGAACTCTCGATCGGGAAGACGCTTTGAAACACCTCCTCAAGCCCCTGCAGCTTAAGCCCCTTCTTAGATTCTACAGCCTCTCGTTGAAGAAACGCCTCATAGGACGCAAGTTGAACATCAATGAGATTTGGGAGTTCTATTACTTCATCGTACCCGTGGCCAATAAAAGCCCTACCAGACTTCTGACTTTTCTCGAACATAACTATCCTCTCTAGCGGTAAATCCGCCGGATAACCATACCGGCGGCAATAAGCGGATGAATTTAATGGCCCTATTTAACTTCGACAGTCGCACCAGCGGCAGTCAGCTTCTCCTTTATGGAAGCAGCCTCCTCCTTTGGAACAGCCTCCTTGACAACCGAATCATCGGCTTCAACCATTTCCTTAGCCTCTTTCAATCCAATGCCGGTAATTGAGCGAACCTCTTTGATCACGCTAATCTTTTTACCTTCGCCAAATCCGGTAAGGATGACATTGAATTCCGATTGCTCATCTTCGGCTTCCGCCGATGAGGCTTCGGAGGCTGGAGGGGCGGCGGCAACAGCAACTGGGGCAGTGGCGCTAACTCCGAATCTTTCTTCCATAGCCTTAACTAGCTCGGAAACTTCCAGCACGCTCATATCTGCAATTGCATCGAGAATTTCTGCGGTAGTCATATTATCTTCTCCTATCAACCTAAGCGGCAACAGCAGACAACCTCCGAAGACTGAAGCCGCGTAGCTTTTTTACCTCTCGGCAACACCGAGATTCGTACATTCAACTCAAACAGCCTCGGATTTTCTAACTCTTATCTCGTCCAGGGTGCGAACCAGCTTGGTCGTAACACCTGTCAAGATGAATGCAACGCTTTGAACCGGAGCCATCATGAGGCCCATAAGTCTCTGCATTAGTTCCAATCTGCTTGGCAGCTTACTGAAGGCCTCAACCGCATCGGCGTCGAAAATTTCGCCGTCGAGTAGTCCCCCTTTGAGGGTAATGGGCATATCCTTTGCCAATTCCAGCATTGCCTTGGCCACCGGTCCGGCCTCATCGGCGCAGTACGCGATAGCCGTTGGTCCGATGAAGTAGGGGGCGACATCATCGTGTTTCAGTTGGCTAAACGCTATCTTCGCATAATTGTTCTTCACTACATGAAATTCGGCGCTTGCCTGGCGAAGCGAATTCCGCAGGATTGAGATTTGCTCTACATTGAGCCCACGATAATCCGCAAAAATGAAGTTGCAAACACCTTCAAAACTACTCTTGAGTGCGGCCACCGCATCTAACTTATTCTGCTGCACTTTGCGCTCAACCTTGGCCATCTTCTAGCCCTCCTGATTTCGCAACTTGAGACCGGGGCCCATGGTGCTCGACAAATTGATCGACTTAATGAAATCACCCTTGACATCCGCTGGACGCTTCCTGGACAACTCACTGATAAAGGTTTCAATATTGTCCTCAATCTTTGAACTTTCCATAGTAACCTTACCAACCGAAAGATGAACAACGCCCCCCTTGTCCGCGCGAAACTCAACTCTTCCCTGCTTCAATTCGCCTACTGCCCCCTTGATATCCATTGTAACAGTTCTCGTTTTTGGATTGGGCATCATACCACGGCGCCCAAGAATGGGTCCCAAGGTTCCAACATTGCGCATCATATCCGGAGTTGCAACACAGACATCGAATTCAAGCCAGCCACCCTTAATCTTTTCAACCAAATCCTCGGCGCCAACAATCGCTGCTCCTGCCTCCTCGGCCTCCTTGGCCTTTTCGTCCTTGGCAAAAACAAGCACTCGTTTCTCAACAGCAAATCGATGGGGTAGAACGAAGGTGTCGCGAATCGACTGGTTTTTTTTGATGTTTAGCTTTACAGACAAATCCAAGGATTCGTCAAATCCGGCAAAGGACATAGTTTTGACAAGACTCACACCTTCTCGAACGCTATAAGTTCTGCCTACATCCAGGCTTTTAAAGGATTTCCTATATTTCTTGCCATGTTTCATATGACTAGGCCTCCACGGTTACGCCCATGCTCCGGGCCGTACCAGCAATGATGCGGATGGCTGCATCAATGTCGTTGGCATTCAAATCCGCCATCTTAGTTTCAGCGATAACCCTTACCTGCGATCGAGTTATCGATCCCACCTTGATTTTGTGCGGTTCGTCCGAACCCTTATCAAGACTGATCGCCCTCTTAATCAATACTGCCGCCGGGGGGGTTTTGGTTTCGAACGTGAAACTCTTGTCCGAATATACCGAGATTACTACTGGAATCGTAAGTCCCGGTTCAAGGTTTTTAGTTCTCTCGTTAAACTGCTGCGAAAACTGTGGGGCGCTCACGCCATGAGGGCCAAGTGCAGGACCAACCGGTGGGGCCGGAGTTGCTTGCCCAGCCGGAACTTGTAGCTTTATCAAGGTTGAGATCTTCTTTTTCGCCACCTTCTATTCTCCTATCCAAAAGCGCTGTCATTACCCAAGCGCAAGGCTTACTGCCCCCTATCCACCTGAGAGAAGCTCACCTCTACAGGAGTAGCTCTTCCAAATATCCCCACCATAACTCGAAGTTTGCCCTTCTCCTGATTTACAACCTCAATCGTACCCTTAAAAGTATCGAAGGGCCCATCGATAATAAGAACCTCCTCGCCAGTTTGGAAGTCCTGCTTGGTATGAACTCTTCTTTCGGCCTTTATAGCACCCGTTTTTTGTAGAATCGTCTTGGCCTCCTCTGCCGAGATTGGCTGCGGTTTTGAATTGCGCACTGTTCCCACAAAGCCGGTAACTCCCTGTATCCTGTGAATCACATTGCAGGGAATTTTCCAACCCCTATCTGGGAGTTCCATCTCGATAAGAATATAGCCTGGGAAGAAATTTTTATTCAAAGTCCGCTTCTTTCCATTGCGAACCTCGGTAATCTTCTCTGTTGGCACCTTGACATCCAAAACTACATCGCTGAGGCTTCCATCTTCCATCTTCAGCCTGATGAATTTCTCAACCTTATTTTCGTACCCTGTAAAAGTATGGAGAACATACCAGCCCTTAGCCATCCGCGTTCATCTGCCTAAAAGAGGTTGAAGAAGCCCAACAGGCCCCTGGAAAGCAGGAAATCAACTAGTCCGAAGAAAAGCGCAAATATAACGGTCGAAATAATGACAACCTTTGCCGAGGCAAGAACTGAAGGCCGATTCGGCCATATCACCTTTTTCAGTTCCCCATAGCTTTCTGCAATGAATTGTCGGATTTTCTTCATGATTTTATACACCTTATTTCGGTACTCGCAGGCCAGGCAGGACTTGAACCTGCAGCATCCGGTTTTGGAGACCGGCGCTCTACCGTTGGAGCTACTGGCCTAAAGCTGTTTACTTAATCTTTGCTTCCTTGTGAAGTGTAACCTTTCTATCCCATTTACAATATTTATTGAATCCCAATTTCCCCTGAATATTCCGCCTGTTCTTGGTTGTGGTGTAATTCTTTCTATTGCATTCGCTACACTGGAGAGCAATCTTATCGATTGCACTCTTCTTCGCCTTCGCCATTTCATTAACCTTCCTGACTCCTTACAAGCCTCCGATCGGACTTGAACCGATGACCCCAGCCTTACCATGGCTGTGCTCTACCAACTGAGCTACAGAGGCACGCGGGCAAACGAAAATGATATCCGCGCTCTGAGACTTATGTCAACCCAGCCTAAGCAGGGCTTCGGCTGATTCTAGATATCTCTCGTAGGCCTCATTATAGAGGGGAACTCGCTCCTTGGCAGGTTCGAAAACCGATTGAAGCTTCACATAGGTGCCGGTGGCCTCCTTGGGGCTGGCAGCGCGGCCCAGGGCAACCGCGGCACAGCAGGCGCAGCCGGCCAGCTCCGCATCTTCTATTTTCGTAGTCAAAAGTCGTTTGCCGCAGATATCGGCCTTCATTTGGTTCCACACCTCTCCCCTTGCCTGCCCCCCGGTAACCCGCATTTCATCCACTTCCATCCCAGCCCCCTCCAGCAGTTCTATACCCCGGCGCACCGCGAACCCAATGGCCTCCAAAACCGCCCGGCCCATTTCGGCTCTGCCATGTCTAGGCTCCAACCGATGAAAACTTCCGTTTTCGAATTCCCACTGCTTATCACCCCTAGTCCCAGGGAAGAATAGGGGCGCTGGCCGAGCCGCCGGAACACGGCTTATCTCGTCCAATATATCGCCGTAGTCAACCTGCTCCTGGCCTGTCAGATACCGGTACCATTCAAGAACGCCGCCGGTTGAAGACAAAATCGCCGCAACATTCCAGTACGGCTCCACAACATGAGGCAGGTCCCTTAGGCGCCCGTCTCCCGACGGCCGAGCAGCACAGTAATTAATACCCTCGCTAGTACCGGCCCTGTCGCAAACAGTGCCTAGCTCCACGGCTCCACTGCCAAGCAGCGACGCCATGAAATCCGAACCAACCGCCACAACCGGAAGCCCTGAGGGAAGGCCATATCTAGCACTTGCGGCGCTGTCGATTCGTCCGGCGATATCTCCCATACGCACCATTTCCGGAAACAAACTCCGATTTAGCCCATAGGATTCAATCTGCTTATCATCCCAGATATAGGGGCGAAAGGAATCATGCGGAAGTGTCATGGTTTTGCTGCCAGTCAGCCTGAATTGCAGCCACTCGGGGCAGGAGAACAAAATCCGGGTTTTCTCCCACCTGCCATTATCGTTTTCCATAAGCCACTTGGCCTTGGGAAGATAGTAAGAGCTTCGGTTTTTTTTGCGTATTCCCCTCTGGCGAAGCCACAGCTCCACCTCGCCCAATGGCTCGCCCTGATTATCACATGCAAGCAGGGTTGGTCCGTTCCCACTCAAAGCCAGCGCGGAAAGTGGCCGACTTGGCAGTGATTTCAGAGCCCTATCGAAGGCGAATTCCCATTCCCGTGCATAAAAGGGGAATTCTTCCCCTATATGCGGGACTATTCGATAGGGCACAGTCACCTTGGCAATCAATTCCCCATCTGCACTCAAGATCCCCGCTTTTAAGGAACTGGTGCCAAGATCGGCCGCCAAAACCATCAGTTCATCCCTGAGAATAAATCCGGTTCCTGTGGCCTTTCTTTCTCACGCATCATCTTCTGAATAATCCTGCTGTTATCCAGAAGCGGAGACACCGATCGATTGTGATGAACCCTGTTAATAACCTTGGCAAAAAGACTTGATACATCCGCGCTTTGATACCACGGCCTTTCTAGAACAGACTCCGGCAGATTAACCGCGTTCGTGCCAATCAGCAAGTCGAAATACCCCTGGCTAAAGGCCTCATCAAGATAAGCGGCTGCCTCGCCGGAAAAAAGAGGCAGGGATACGGTACAGACAATTTTTCTTGCGCCCATACCACGGATTGCCTTCATTGCCTTAATCAGTGTTCCGCCAGTGCCTAGTATGTCGTCGGCCATCAAAACCGCCTTGCCTTCCACATCTCCAAGTAGGCGAACACTCTTGATATTGGAATTTGACGCATCCGAAGAAATTTTGGAATAATCACGCTCCTTGTAGAGAAGGGCGAGTGGTTTGTAGAGGCTATCGGCAAGGAATTTGTTTCGATCAATGGCTCCGGTATCCGGTGAAACCACCACTAAGTCTTCATTGATCAGGTCGATGCGCGAAATCACTGTCTTGAGTATCTGGTAGGAAGCATGCAGATTTTCCAACACTAGGCTCGCAAATGCGTGCTCGATCTCCCTCGAGTGGATATCCAATGTGATTATTCTGGCAACACCAAGATTCTCAAAAATTCTACCAATCATGGAAGCGCTGAGGCCTTCACGGCTTCTCTTCTTGTGCTGCCGACTGTAGGGATAGCAGGGGAGCACCAGTGAAATACGCCTGGCGCCTGCCTGGTGCGCCGCGTCTATGGCGGTCATCAGCGTTATGATGTGGTCGTTAACGGATTGAGGCAGCCATTCGTCGCCAATTTTAACGGGCATTCCATTGGCGACATCCTGAACAAGGTATATGTCCAGGTCTCGAACCGATTGCAGGATCTCAACCTTGATTTCGCCGTTAGCGAAGCGGATGAACTCACAGGGAATCTTGTATGTTGGGCTACGCTGTGAGTCGGCCGGCCCCACCGCTCTTACCCTGTGGCTGAGCAAATCGTCGGCAAAATTGAGGTATCGTTGCACCTTTTCGGGCGTTGTGCTATATAGCCGCGAAGTATATCGCAGCTTCCTATCGTATCTATGCTGGTATATCTCGCTTAAATGGGAAGCTATTTGGTTAGCGAAGTTTTCACCGCCGGGGCAGGCAATCACTCCCAAAGAAGTGGTCTTGGCAAAACTCATCGGGTATGCTTGCTCCGTTCAAAGATGAAGTGTGGACAGATTGAATATACATCCAAGGCGCCTTTGCAGTCAAGAAAGCTGATAATGTGAGGTTATAGGCTCCTCGCTTTCATCAAGCAGAGTTCAGGCTACAAGCTTAGATGAGAGAGACCTCATCTCAAAGAGAACTCGATTATCGGCCGGACTCGGCATGGCAAACATACCTCTATAAGAGCAGCTAGCGCCCGCTAGTCTTGACTGTCCCATAGGAACACGGAAATTCCGCTGCTATAAGCATCTATCTAGATTTGAAACTTTGACGCCAGTACAGAATTCTATTCCTGATTGATAAATTCGCGGAGAAGTTTTCGTTACAAAATGTCAGTTCATATATGATATTGAGCGCCTGATGAAATATTGACATCCTTCTGGCGCTTCAGTATTCTTCTCGCACGCTTCCGCAAACCGGTAATTACCCCCTGCCGGTATGGTAGATTCGCCACTCGGCTGAACTAGCTTGCAATGCGGTAAGTTCATCACGATAGCGCCAAGCCGGCGAGAGAGCATAGACGGTGAATTAATCCTAGTATTCCAATATTGGCAGTTCTAACAGGAGCATGATGCATGAGCAAAAAACTGACTTTCCCGGCACTTTTTCTAGCCACGGTTTTTTCTATCTCATGTCAGAAAGAGGAGAACAAGGAAGCCATAGCGGTATTTGTGCCTGGGGTTTTAGAAGGCAGTCCCTCATATGAGGCGATGGATCTTGGCGTAAGAGAGGCGGCTGGGAATAACTTTCAAGTGCAAACTATCGAAGGCGGTTTCGACCAAGCCTCATGGCACAATTCTATTTTGAGCTTGGCTTCCGAGGGAAATTTTGGGTTGATAGTCACCTCCAATCCGGCGATGAGCGAAATCTGCGCATCGGTAGCCCAACTGTTTCCTAATCAGGCCTTTTTGGTTCTGGATGGCTCAGGACTGGGAGGGGATAGGATTTCGGATGTCGTATATCGGCACGTCGAGCAGGCCTTTGTAATAGGCTATTTTGCGGGACTCGTAACTATATCCGATGAACTCAAGCATTCGAATCCGGAATTGAAGGTTGGAATGATTGTTGGGCAGGAATATCCCCAGATGATGCGGGAAATTCTCCCTGGATACGAGGCAGGTTTGCAAACTGTAAACCCTGATATCGAGCTTGAATTCAGGGTAATTGGAAATTGGTATGACGCGGAAGGGGCCCGGGAATTGGCGGAGGGGCTGTATAATGAAGGCGCGGATGTGATATTGACTATAGCGGGGGGAGCGAATCAGGGAGTTATCTCCGCCGCCAAGAATAGCAAGGGTTATGTGCTCTGGTTTGATTCGGAGGGCAGTTCACTAGCTCCAGGAATTGTGCTTGCAAGCTCAGTGCTTTACCAGGAGAATTTGGCTAAGATGCTAGTTCGGGATTGGATTGACGGCAAGCTGGCGCCTGGCACCAAGATGAAAGTTGGGTTCTCGGAAGGATATATAGATTTCCCCACCGAAAGCAGACATTTCCGTAAGTTTGTTCCAAACCCAATACAAGAAGCGATGAGGCGGCTGGTTAGCGGATTAAGAAATAGCGAGATCGACTTGAGTGCATTGAGTGAATGAGCTGTTTAAAGCGAAAACAAATCCGATGATATGCTGCGATCGGCAAATTGACAAATCTCTCGCGCTGAATGGCTGAGCCCTCCTCAATTCTAAGGGAAGTAAATTTCACCTGGAAAACTAGTGGCGTAAGAGCGGCCCGCGACCTATGGCTCAACCTATATGGAGGACAAATTCATGCGGTAGTGGGCGAAAATGGAGCCGGAAAAACTACCTTGGGCCACATAATCTCGGGGGTAATGAGGCCGGATTCCGGCATTCTGCAAATTGGCAAAAGGCAATACAACTTAAGCAGGCATAGACACGGCTTGTTTCGAAATTTTGGGCTGGTTCGACAACACTGCATTTGGCCACCTAGTTTTCGCATCCGTGAAGTGGCGTTTCTTGGTAGAAAACCACGCGGCCTAAGGGCCCAGAACAGAGAATTCTCCCTGATTGCCAAGCGTTGGAGCCTTAGTGATATCGATCCTGAAGAGCGAGTTGGGAAGATGGATGCAGCTAGGCTTCAACGTGCACAGTTGGTGGTTGCATTGATGAGGGAGACAAAGTTTCTAGTGCTCGATGAGCCCTCCTCGGCCTGGGAGGAGGGGCGTGAGGCCGAATTTTTTGCCCTGCTCAATCTCTTGCGGGCGGAGGGCAGGGCGATTTTACTAATAACTCATAGAATAGACGATGTTTTCAGGATTGCCGATGTAGTTACGGTTTTGAAGGAAGGAGGAATTGTCGGAGTTTGGAAGGTTGGAAAAATCAGTAAGGAAGAGTTGAATTCGGCAATGTTCGGAGGGAATAAGCTCATAGGGCAGGATAGCAACTCGGGGCTTCGCGGAGGGGTCCAACCCGAGAATAATGAAACTTGCGCACCTAGAAGCGCTGTGAACCCCGTACTAGAGGCCCGCAGTATCAACTTTGAGAGTTCCCGGCAACAGCGGCTTAAGTCGGTAAGCTTCAAAGTCTTTTCAGGCGAGATTCTTGCCATCACCGGACTGCGGGGAGAGGGCCTTTCGTGTCTGGAAGATGTGCTTACAGGGAACATTGAACCAGTCTCGGGCGAACTGCTGATAGATTCCAAATCCTGTATGGGGAGCTTGGAATTACGCCGCAGGGGCCTACGCTATGTGCCTTCCAATAAGCTGGAACGGGGTTCGAGCCTCGATTCCACCTTGGCGGAAAACATAATGGCCTTGGAATCAGCGAAACTTTCCAAACTAGGTTGGCTCAATCCTGCTCGATTAAACAAGCTTGCCGAAATTCGAAAACTCGAATGGAGCGGCCTTGGCAAAGTGAATCAGAAACTTGGCGAACTTTCAGGCGGCAATATCCAGCGAGCGATTTTGGAACGGGAAATTTGCACGGATGCGAAGCTCTATGTGCTTGCCGATCCGATTTGGGGACTTGATGAGTTAAACCGGAAAAAGGTTTATGCGCAGATGGAGAGAATTCGCGATGGGGGCGCAGCGATCTTATTGCTCGCCTCAGATATAGACGAGGCCCTGAGAATTGCAAATCGAATCGGTGTAGTATATGGCGGAGAGTTGCGCGAAATCCGGAATAGCATAGACTGGAATAGAAACGAGTTGCAAAGAACAATCGCGGGATTACGGAAATGACTGGAGTTTTAAGATCGATCTTTGTAATTCTTATCGTGCTAACAATCTTGATACTGGCCTTATCGGGAACTAGCGAGGGATTCGTATCGGGATTTACCGACATGCTAGTGGGACCATTTAGAAGCGCCCTCGCTTTCGGAAACTTCTTGGAGACCACGGCAAAACTAATCCTGGCAGGCTTGGCGGCATCAATGGCCTTTAGCTCAGGCTGCTTCAATCTAGGTGGCGAAGGGCAGGTACTTGCCGGGGGATTGGCAGCAGCTGCAGTGGCGGTTTATTTTCCGGAATTGCCGCGGGTACTGGCGCTTACTATGGCCTTAGCGATGGGGCTTTGCGCGGGTGGCATAATCGGAACGGTGTCGGGCGTACTCAGAGCCAAGTGGCAGGTGGATGAGCTAATCAGCACCTTTCTGATTTCCGCGGCTGCTCTGAATTTCGGTGATGCATTACTAGTGGGGCCGCTAAGGGATGCTGAGAGCTATCTAATAGCCGCTCCCCCTCTTCCTTCGGCCTACCGCTTGCTCCCCTGGTGGCCGCCTTCCCGCCTGAGCGCAGTGCTGATATGGGCGGCGCTGCTTACCACGATAACCCATATATTCTTGCGATTTACCATTTGGGGCTATAGATGGCGTCTGCGAAAGGCTAGCATTGCATTTGCCTCCTATGTTGGCATAAACACCAGTTCTATTGCCGTTGTATCCCTAGCCGCCTCAGGCGCTTTCTATGGCCTAACAGGCGTCGCCGCCCTGATGGGCAGTGGTCAGGCTGTTCAGGGTTTCACCAGTAATCTGGGTTGGGATGGCCTTGCAATTGCTTTGGTGGCTGGCACTAGGCCAAGATGGGTGCCGGTTTTTGCCATGATTTATGCTTGGTTTATACTAGGCGCTCAAACCGCGATGCTGAGTTCCGGGTTTTCCTTCGCTCTTAGCGGATTGGTTCAGGCCACCATCTTTTTCTTGGTGACTGCGAAGAGATTCGAAGGGAGGAACCTTGGTTGAATCTGTAGCCGCGGCGGCAGTTCCATTTATTCTGGCCGGACTGGGCGGCCTTCTATCGGAGCAGGCGGGAGTTTTAAACATCTCCTTGGAAGGCTGTATTAGCCTGGGGGCCTTTACTACGGCGCTGCTGATAACCCTCGGAGTATCCGCGCCTCTGGCCGTCTGTGGGGCGCTGTTTTTAGGCGCTCTATTCGGATTACTGCTTTCCGGCATCCATATGGCTCTGAAGGCAAACCTGTTCATTGCGGGGATGGGAATCAATATTTTGATTCCTTCGCTAAGTGGTTTGATTTCAAATGGAATTTGGGGTCACAAGGGAACTCTGCGGATAGCCGGCAACTACGATTTATCGCCAATCCCCTGGTTAATGATACCCTTGGCTCTGCTTTTCACCCTTGTTATCCGCAGAAGTGATTTGGGCATCAGATTCAGAGCCGCGGGCCTCGCTCCCGAACTCCTTAATGAACGGGGCATTTCTCCTAACAGAGTTAAAAGCTCGGCGTTAGCAATTTCGTCGGCTATGGCCTCCCTTGCCGGCGCTTTCCTGGTGATGCGGGTCGAGGCCTATGTCCCAGGTATGAGTTCGGGACGTGGGTGGATTGCGTTAGTGATGATCTGGCTTGGATTCCGTCACTCACTGGGGATTTTGATTTCAGCCTATTTCTTTTCTTTGATTATAATTATTTCTAATATGGCCCAGGGGAGCATCCCTCTTCCCCCTGCCATACTGAAAACCCTGCCCTATACTGCGGCCCTAATAGCCTTTGTAATAGCCAGCGCCAAACGCTCAATGCCCGGATTTCCAAGGCAGCAGCATGGACAGGGTTTCTAGCACTCGAAAAGGGAAGAGTAAGTTTGCCAGGCTAGTTCCGCAAAAGCCCGGTTTTCTCAATTTTGATATTTATTCCGGAGACTATTTCGTGGTTTTGGCGGGAATATCGCTATGGGTAAACATCCTCTGCCATATCGGCCGGAAAGACCAGTAAACGACCGCTCAATCGTCAGTTAAGCAGGGGAAATTCACGCGCCAATGCGGTAGAAATCCTATGGGCGGCAGCAAGCATCGGGGACAACTGCTCTGCACAGTCGCATCGCCCTGGGAGGGATAGTTTAACCTGTGAATCTGGGCTGGAAGATTTACAGGCCCCGCCCCGATCGTCAACTCCGCTCACTTCCCGTGGGACGGGCGATTGATCGCTAACCTAGCCCCCGGGCCACAAAGGGGCCGCCAAAGCGAGAATCGCGCCAAAAGTCGCTATTAAGAGACCAGTGACGAATTTGTAAACACGACGGAACTGATTATTTACATCCTCGAAACGCTTATCTACCGCCTCAAAACGCTTATCTACCGCCTCAAAACGCTTATCTACCTTCTCAAAGTCCTGCTTCCTCAAAGCGGATTGACATTCAAGTGATTCCTCTACACGCAGAATTTTCTCGCGAATCTCCTGTCCGTTGATGATGCACTTGCCCCAATACTGGTTTATCCACTCGCTGATATGCTCATCCGCACAATGTTCTATCGCGGTGCTTAGCTCCTTGTTCAAAGCCATAGCTTAGTCCTCCTTCTGCCTTTTCGTAGAATACTTTGAGGCTTTCCTGTTCTCCTGGAAGATTATTGGTGGCAAATGAGCGAACTCTATCCGTGCATGCGGGTCGATACCAACTTCCTCAAAAGAGAATCAGACAAGATTGCACTCCAGATTTTTCGCTGGACAACCATTGGGATTGTCCTCCTCATAAACAACTACTGTGGACATTCCAATCCACCTCAACACTGATATCCTCACTCATTTCTATAAATCAAGAGCAAAATTCTTGGTCCCGATAATCAAGGAGATTCTCTCAGAATTATGCATAACAATCAGTTATTGGTCACATCCGAAAATTCGACATACACGCAGCAACCTGCTACGGTATGAAAAAAGAGCACGCTAACCCAAAGTCTAATCAGCTCTCCGACATCCGCCAAGGAGTGTGGGAAGCCTCATCGGATAGTAAGCGAGAATATTTCTTTCCATCGAGATTGCTTTGAGGACACCCTTGCATTCTTTGCTGCGAAGGAAATTCTGACTTTTAAGTTGAATCTGCTCTAATAATATCTTAGGCTCAACAAGCAGCCTCAAAAGGAATTTTTTTCTTGCCCCTGCAAGACCTTGGAGATGACGATGCTTGAAGAGCTCCTAAACATCCGGCAAATCAAGGGCGATGGTTTTCGACGCTGGTTTGTCGATAAGGATTTGGAATTGATTCTTTGGTACGATGAAACCAAAAAGCTTTCAGGGTTCCAAATCTGCTACGATAAGTTGGCCGGAAACCGATCTGTTACTTGGAAGAAGCGCATAGGCGAGGATGGCAAAACGAAATCCGTATTAGTCTCCGACGGTCCTTACAATAAATCTCGGCTATGTGCCTTGGTGGAACGAAGCATGGACACTTTGGATGATGAGCTAAGGACATTTATTCTGAAGCGACTCGAATCACACGGCGAGGGATGAGCTTAAAGCGGAATCAGTAGGCGTTAACGGCGCGCTAGGCTATGAGCGCCTCCAGCGCCGCCGATATTCTACTTCGATTTCTTTCACTTTCGAGTACTATCGCATCTAATGTGGCCTCTGCCCGTTCGAGGGCGAGATTCCCGGGGAAGCCTATGCTGGTTCTCTTTTCAATCGCCGAGAGAGGGCTGCCTGCCTCACAGCGGCTTGGATTTTTCGCCACCATCTTATAGGCATCCCTGAAGGACATTCCGCTCGCAGCCAAATCGAGCGCCGCATCGGTGGCGAAAATTTCAGGCCTGAATGATTTTAGCAAATTTTCCTCGTTCACCTCCAGTCCTTTAATAACGAGCGTAATCGCTTCAACCATTGATTCCAAGGTATCGGCGGCGTTCATTGTTGGGTCCTTTGTTTCCTGATAATCCCGATTGTACCCCGAAGGCAGAGCGCGGATAATTCCCTTAATCTGGCTCGCCTTGGCGCCAATTGACGCAGCCTTGGCCCGTATTAATTCCAATACATCCGGATTCTGCTTCTGGGGCATGATGCTTGAGCCGGTGCATAGTTCCTCGGGAATGCTAAACCATGCAAATTCCGGCATTGAGTACAGTATCAAATCCTGAGCAAGCTTGGAGAGGCTAATTGCAATCTGCTCAAGGATGTCTACGAGGCGGGATTCGAATTTTCCGCGGCAAAGACCTCCATAAGCCGCATTTATTTGCACCCTTTGGAAGCCAAGAAACTCTGCGCTGAGTTCCCTATCGAGCGGTAGTGGAACACCAAAACCCGCCCCAGAGCCTAGCGGGCATTGATCGAGAAAGTGGAAAAGACCTGAAAGCCCTTCGAGATCGTCCAACAGGAGTTCGGCAAAACCCCCGGCCCAGAGGCCCACGGAAGAAGGCATGGCGGGTTGCATATGCGTGCGCCCCGGCATTGGAATGAACCTGTGCCTGAGTGCAAACTCAATGAGACACTGAACAAGAATGGCCACCTTGGGAACCATATTGAGCTGATAGTCGCGCATCCAGATCCGCATCGCGGTCAGTATTTGGTCGTTTCGGCTTCGTCCAAGATGAATGCGCTTCCCATCCTCGCCTGCCAACTCTACGAGACGATTTTCGATCGAGGTGTGCGCATCTTCATCTGAGATGCTGATTTTGAACTTCCCCTCCCGCTGTTCAATAAATATGGCTCGCAGCCCTGCTTGGATGGCCTTGAGCTGCTTTTCTTCTATAAGACCTACTGCCGCAAGCATCTTAGCATGGGCCAGGCTTCCCAGAACATCGGCCCTGACTAAACGGCTATCCAGAATGGGATCGTTGCCAACAGTAAATTTTTCGATTAGGGTATCGAATTTTATCCCCTTAGACCACAACTTGCTCATGCCAACCTTCCAATTTCGATCTTACCTTGGATCAAGCCCTAAACGCCAGGAGGAGGTTTGTAAATCAACAATTCCGCTAAGCCAATCGACTGCGAATGGCGAAGGTTGGTTCCTCGCGTAAACCATTGATTAGAGAGCCGTCAGTACGAAAGTGGCTGATTATTTGGTGTTTGTATTGCAAAATTGTTCCAAGTCCAGTACCACCAATGAGAGCGAGAAATGCAGATTATCAAAGATGAAGATTTCGGATCTTACATACAATCCGATCTAGCGGACTTTATATCGCTTTCACTAATCATTTCAGGACTCCCTCCCGATAAGATTCCGCGGCATATGGTTGGCCGCATTCTTCTCGAGGCCTCCAAATGCGAGGAGCTGCTCGATGCATTTGGCGCTCTTAGAAATAAGTACTGGGCCCCCGTTCGCATGGCGGTCGCTGTGGCAAAGGCATTTAGCCGAGTTATTTACAACATGTTCCATATACACCACTCGATTGAAGGATATAACCTATTAGAAGTACAGGGCGATTTCATCTCCGCTACAAGAGAATCGTTGTTTTCGCTGCTCAGGGTGTTTGCGGACGCATCTAGTAGCTTCATAAGAGTGGCTAAGCGTATGAAACTCGATAGCATGCTTGTTCCAGCGGCAGATTACAAGTTCCGGAATACCCCTATTAATGGAAAATTGGAATCAAATCTGCTGCGCAAGTTTAACGAAAATTCGCGGGATGTGGCGGTTAATCTTGCTACTAGCTTCCTAAATTTGGCTGAGGAATGCGTTTGGCTCGATGTGCATAGGAAATTGCAGTCAGGGCAGTATCACAGCTGCATACCGGACATGATAAATGAGGTTAGACTGCGGCATATTGCAAATGACTTCCACAATCTTCAGTCGATGTACGACACCTATCTATCAGCCTCGGACATTGCCGAGTCCGACGAAAACCTGCCCATTATGAGGGGGCAGATAACCGTAGTTTTCCACCTCTTGGACACAGTCGTAACCCTGGTGCACTTCTATGAGCGCCATGGCCTTTCAAACTGGAATGCCGGTTTGAAACCACCGATTGAAAGCAAGAAGCTACTTGCTATCATAATCGAGTATTTCATAGCCTTTGCAGATAAGCACATTGGGGCAACCCAAGAGCTTTGCAAGAATATACTGAAGTCCTACGCTGTTCAAGGCGAAATCGAGTTGCCCATTCCCAATTACCGCGGCTTTCATGTCCGCCCTTCCACGCTTATAGCCAAGATAATCATGCACTATGGCGGCGACGTAAAAATGAAACTTAACGGAACCATCTATGATGCCTCATTGCCGTTGGAGCTTTTTCGCGCTAATGAGGAACTCAATCAACGTAAAAGAGATGCGGTAACCAGGTATTCCCTGGCCAATAAACTAGTAAAAAATGACGCCGGAGCAAGTTATGAGGCCACTTTGATGAGAAGGATTCTCAGGGCAGTATTTTTGGATTTATTAGAGAAACAAAAAATAATGATTTACGATAACGACTATTCATTCGAGGATATAGAGCCACATATGAATGAAACCTTGGCGGAGTTCATTAAACGAGCCATCGTTTTGTATTTAGCCATGGGCAGAATAGATATCATAAGTGGGGATACGGTGCGCTTTCAGGGCGATGTTAGGGTTTTGGAGGATATCAAAGCACTGGCGGATAGCGGTTATGGCGAAGATAAATTTGGCAACAATGTCGTACTGCCCAAAAGCCTTTCCTATCTCAAGAGATAAGGCAAGGGATAATTATGCGCTTTAACTCGGCGATATTGCTCGCGCTATTGATTCCCCCCGCTATCTCGAGCCAGGAAGGGACCCGCCCGGCACTGGTTAGTGCAGTGATAATCAGCCCCGAGTCGCAGCAAGAGAGAGGACTCGAGGATGTAATTAAGACCTCTATACTCGCACAGTTGGAATTGGATGGATTTATGCTCGGTAAACTGGGTATCTCGGATTACATGATAAGGGCCTCGTACGAGATTATCGGGACTAAGCTCTCGATATCGCTCGAAGCGAGGCGAATCGGAACTGATGGGGGGGGTATAATTACCGAAGCTAAGTGGGAGGGGCCGCTCTCCTTGAATTTGGACACCGAAATCCAGAATGTCGTGCACAGGTCCATTACTCGGAGGATGAAAAAAACGGTTCGAACAGAGGAAGTGGAAGAGGATAATAAGTGGAGTCTGGACTTGAATTTTTCAAGGGCTGTTCCGATAGGCGAGTCGAGAAAGATTGCGAAATTAGGTTTTGGAAGCCATGTGAGCTTTGGCTACGTGGCATTTTTGAAGAGATTCTCGTTGAATCCAGGGCTCAAGGTAGGTTTGATTTGGATTTCCACCACATCTACTTGCTCCGATAATTCCACCTGCTCCAATGTTACGATGGTTCCGCTAGCGATTGAACTCAAGCTTTCATACGCCCTGAACCGGAGGTTCCACCCCTATTTCACAGGTGGAGTAGGAGGAGTTTGGCTATTCAGATATGCCCCTAACGATAAGGAGGATCTGGGCGGCATAGTTCCCTATGCCGATGCGGCGCTTGGAATCGACATCAGAATTACCGATGTTTTTGGCATATTCGTGGAAACCGAGTTACATAACGCGTTCGAGGAGGTTGGCGCCATCATCTCGGATATCTCACATATTACCGGCATCGCGTTGAATATCGGGACGGGTTTCAGATACTAGCTGCTTCGGGAAGTTTTATTGTTCGAATTCCAGCATCAGCTCATCTATCGCTTCCAAAAAATCTCCGTATATCTGCTCGCGAGCCCCGTTTACCTCTAGGGCGTTCGCCGATTCTACGAAGGTGTTCAATAGCGCATGGGCAGAGGGTTCCAAGTCGGATTTGATTCTCAACTTGTCGCTAAGCAGGGAAGCAATGCGGGCGGAGTTTTCGCGATTATTTTCAAAGACCGCGGTGTGGGCGGCAGCGTAATCATTTCTGAGAGAATTTAACGCAAGCAGGAAGGCAGAGAGGCGTTCCTCCAAGATCTTACTTTCCTCGGCAGCTTCGGCAAGAGCCTCATTTCTTGCCAACTCCAAGTCTTCCGGTCCAAATGCCGGCTCTTCGCGAAGCCCAGTTCCAAAATCATTCACAGTTTCCTCTAGATTGACCAGTCGTCTGAGGGTTGTTATGAGAAAGCTATTCACACTACGATTCGTACTAGCCGCTTCGCTCTGCCTTATTCCAGGTTCGCTAAGATACGAATCCAGTGAAGTGAGCAGCTCAATGGCTGCCGCGGAATTGCCCTTTCGCCAGTTATCACTCATCCTCTCATAATAAACCGCAATTTGGGCTCTGATTCCATCCTCGTTTTCCCTGTGCGCCTGGAGTTCCTCCAATGTCCTCAGGGCCTCTGAACTCTCGCTCCTCGCAATAGATTGAATTTCGGATTCCAGCTTTGTCAGCTCCGCCGTTAGACGTTCAAGCTCCACATCATAGTTGCTAATCTGAACCTCATATAAGCCGTGTCGCACATCGAGCTCGGCAATACGGTTTTCATACTCGTCTTCCAGTCGAGCTCTAGATTCAGAAAGTCTAATTTCCATTTCTTCCCGCGCCGCCGCCTCGTAATCAAGCATATAGCTTTTAAGCTGGTCTCCGGAGATTCCGGCGGTAACCAACCTTCTTCTCTCAACTTCGAGAACATCTCGAAAATCAGCTCGCAATTCCTCCTCTCGAATTGTAAGCCTCTGCCTAATTTCCTCTTCAACCACATGTCTTTCCGATTCTACGGCCTCCAATTGCCCACGAAGCTCTTCGAGTTCCTCATTCTTGACATCAAGTTCGGCCTGGGTTTCTTCTCGCAACCTCTCCACAATCAACCCCTCGGTAGAAACAATGCCGGCTGAGTTTAGAGTTCCCAACCCGCGCTCCGCTCCAAGAAACCTCCATATGACAAAGGTGCTAGCTCCTAGAATCAAAAACGCACCAAGGTTCATCCAGATAGGAAGTGACGCCGAGCGCTTCTGCGCTCCCAGCCACTGATTCCCAGAAGCCGCTGATTCCATGGGATCGGGTATGTCATCAGAGTTCATTGATGAATCGCCGTAATCCTCTCGCTCCCGCGCTAGAACCTCCTCGATCGAATCTATAATTTCCCGTCTCTCCTCCAGGGAAACCTCATGCATGCCCTCGTAGTTCGAATCGCTGAACAGTGCGGCGTCTTTTTGCTTTGCTTTATCATTTCGATTTAATTTTTTCATTTCACTACTCCAATTTCCCCGATATATTAAAACAGAAATGAACATACGTACAAAAATAATATTTGTTATTTTGCCTTTAATTATAGCGCCATTGGCGCTTGCCGCCTTTGTTTCTTACCTATCGGCCAAGTCCGGCATCACAGCAGTTGCCGCCAATCTCCTACAATTCAAATCCCAAACCCTAAACAACTACATCGAATCCCAGTGGAACCTCCTTACATCGAACAACCTTGAAGACAAAGCACAGTATCGGGATGCAGCAAAAGAAACCATCTTTGGCTTTGCCAAGAGTTTGATACGCTCCCCTACCGAATTGATTTTTGCAGTCGATTCATCGGGAAAAACTGTGATGACCACTGGCGCGAATTCGCCAAATTCTATTCTGCTAAGCGAAGAAGAGGCCACTACAGCCGCAAGGATTCCGAATTCCGCTTCCGGTGAAAAATGGACAGACTCTCTTATCATCGATGAGATTCGTAGAATCGCCTACTCCCAGTACTTCGCACCGTGGGAATGGACCGTCTACGTAAGTGAAGAGTGGAACACCTTTTACAGCCCAGTAACGCGCAATAGCATCATTATCGGCATCATAGCCGCTATCTCCCTCGCCTTTTCCCTAGCCTTCTTGGTTACAGCCACCAAGGCGATAACCAAACCCCTGGAGAAAATGACCAAATCTATTGAGCACATTACCCAAACCATGGACCTCGAAACCCAGGTTCCCATCGTATACAGCGATGAAACCGGCCGTTTGGCTTACTCCTTCAATCGAATGACTGCCAACCTTCATAAGGCCAACGAGAATGTCAAAAACTTTGCCCTGCGCAGCGTTATAGCCAGAAGAAAGGCCGTCAAGGCTCAAATAGAAGCAGAAGAGGCAAAGGAGCGGGAACTGAGTCTCCGCGTACTATTTCAAAAATACGTACCCCAATCGGTGATAGACAAGAACATTGAGCGTGTAGGCAAAGACCTCCTAGTGGGCGAATTTCAGCAAGCTACAATTCTAATCTCCGATATTCGCCAATTCACCTCGATCAGCGAGGAAATGGAACCCGATCAGCTCGTCAGTTCCCTCAATCGATACTTCGAAAGGATGGTGGACATTATCGATAAACACAGCGGCATCACCGACAAGTACATAGGCGACGCAATAATGGCGCTCTTCGGGGTTCCGGAAAAGAGCGAAGACGATATATTGAACTGTGTTCGGACCGGAATCGAGATGCTCTCCTGCCTTGAGGACTTCAACAGAGAACAAGAAGAGCACATGATTGGCAGATTCGAGATTGGAATCGGCATACATCATGGCCAGGTTACCGCCGGCAATATAGGTTCAGACAAGAAAATGGATTACACGGTAATCGGCGAACCCGTAAACATTTCTTCTCGACTTGAAAGCCTCACTAAGCACTACAAAGTTCCGCTAATCATTTCGGACAAGGTTAGGAACTCTCTAAACGCGGAGATAGAAGCCTTCCTGCTCGACAAGGTGGTGGTTGTCGGCAGCACCAATCCCATAAGTATATTCACGGTGACAGAAACACTGAAGAAGAAAACCATTGACATGTGGGAAGATTTCGAGAGGGGTCAGAAATTTTACTTCGAGGGCAATTTTCCAGAGGCACGGAAGTGTTTTCAGACCACCCTAGGAAAATACCCCGACAATAGGCTGCTCCAGCTGTTTCTCGATCGCAGCAATGGGTTCATAATGAATCCGCCGCCAAACTGGGATGGAGCCTTCCATCACGAAACCAAATAGCGCTAGAGGGCCTTGGCAAAGCCGATGCTCTTCCCCTGCGAGTTCACAACAATCCTATCGCCCTCGGCAAACTCCCCCGCCAGCAAGGTTTTGGCCAGCGGGTTTTCAACCAGCTCGCGCAAAGCTCGTCGAAGCGGTCGTGCGCCGAAGGCCGGTTCGTATCCCCTTGCACTGATTAGTTTTTTGGCATTCTCCGTAAAATCCAAGACAATCTTCTTCTCCGCGAGACGGTCAGCGAGATGGGCAATCTGAATCTCCAGTATCTGGCGAATCTGCTCGATGCCGAGGGATTCAAATACAATTGTCTCATCAATACGATTCAAGAATTCGGGTTTGAATGCAACCCTCATGCGCTCGTTCAAAGCAGCCCGGGTGTTATCGTTCACTCCCCTTTCCAGAATCATATCCGAACCTAGATTGCTAGTCATGATTATTATCGAATGGCGAAAACTAACCACGCGGCCCTGGCTATCAGTGAGGCGTCCATCGTCCAGCAGTTGCAGCAGTATATCGAATACATCCGGATGAGCCTTCTCTATCTCATCAAAGAGCACCACCGAATATGGGCGCCTTCGCACCGCTTCCGTTAGCTGTCCTCCCTCGTCGTAGCCAACATATCCCGGTGGAGCCCCAACTAGCCGCGACACCGCAAATTTCTCCATGTACTCGCTCATATCGATTCTGGTAAGCGCGCCATCGTCGTCAAACAAAAACGCTGCAAGGGTTCTAGCCAATTCGGTTTTACCCACTCCCGTAGGACCAAGGAATATAAAGGCGCCAAGGGGGTTTGAAGGATCCGATATACCGCTCCGATTGCGTCGAACGGCATTGGCGACAGCGGCGAGAGCGGCATCCTGGCCCACCACTCGCTTTTTCAGTATGCTTTCAAGTTCCAGATACCTCTCCCTATCGGAAGCCAGCATCTTGGCCATAGGAATCCCGGTCCATGCCGATATCACCCGGGCAATATCATCCTCGCCAATCTCTTCCCTAAGCAGGCTGTTCTCACCCTGCAGTTCTTTCAAACGTTCGGATTTCTTCTCGAGCAAGTTCTTTGTAGAAGGGAGCTTGCCATGAAGTATTTCCGCGGCAAGGCTCAGATTGCCCTCCCGTTCGGCGATGCCTGCCTGAAGATTCAGCTCCTCTATCTTCTGTTTGATCAGTCTAATTTCTTCGATCGCCTCCTTCTCGTTCACCCACTGGGCCTTCAAGGCATCCCGAGAGGCTGAAAAATCAGCCAAGTCCCTGCCAAGGCTCTCAAGTCGATTCATGGAAGCTTCATCGCTCTCGCGCTCCAAAGACTGTCTCTCGATTTCGAGCTGCAATATTCGTCGCTCCAATGTGTCCAATTCCACCGGCTGGCTCTCAATCTCCATCTTGATTCGGCTAGCGGCCTCATCCACTAAGTCGATAGCCTTGTCGGGAAGGAAGCGGCCGGTGATATAGCGCTTGGAAAGAGCGGCGGCCGCAATCAAGGCCTCATCTCGAATCGTAACGCCATGATGAACCTCGTATCGCTCCCTTAAGCCACGCAGAATTGAAACAGTATCCTCAACCGAGGGTTCTGTTACCAGCACCTGCTGGAAGCGTCTTTCAAAGGCGGCATCCTTTTCAATATATTTGCGATATTCGTTCAAAGTGCTCGCGCCAATGGCGTGCAGTTCTCCACGAGCCAAGGCCGGCTTTAGTAGGTTCGAGGCATCCGTGCCCCCCTCGCCAGCCCCTGCTCCCACCACCGTGTGCAGCTCATCGATAAACAGGATGATATCCCCCGATTTCGAACTTACATCCTTAATCACTCCTTTCAAACGCTCCTCAAATTCCCCACGTAATTTCGCGCCTGCTACCAGAGAGCCCATGTCGAGGTAGAGCAACTGCTTCCCCTTCAATGAATCTGGAACATCGCCAGCCACAATCCGTCCGGCAAGTCCCTCCACAATGGCAGTCTTACCGGTGCCAGGCTCGCCAATCAGCACCGGATTGTTCTTCGTTCGTCTGCTCAGTACCTGCATTACTCTTCTCACCTCACTATCCCTGCCGATAACAGGATCGAGTTTGCCTTGAAGCGCCATTCGCGTGAGATTCACCGTGTATTTTTCGAGCGCACGGAATTTGCCCTCGGGATCCTTATCGCTCACTCTCAGAGTTCCCCGAACCTCCTTCAAAGCCTTCAAAAGGGAATCGTGATTAACTCCGTGAACCTTCAAGAGCTTCGCCGTTTCCGCGCCTTCCGATAGCATAGCCAGTAGCAGATGCTCAACGGATATGTATTCATCTTTCAGCTTATCCGTTTCCTTTTCGGCCTGAGGGAGCAGTTTCGCCAATTCTGGGCTCATGCCCGCCTGCACAGTTTCGCCGTAGGCGCGGGGTTTTCTTTCCAAAAGCCTTTTCAGTTCTTCCTCCAAAACCCCGGCGCTAACTCCCATCCGAGATAGCAAATGCGGCACAATTCCATCTTCTTGGTTTACTAGAGCGCTGAGAAGATGATCAACGTCCAGTTGATTATGGCCAAATTCTCCGGCAATTTGAGCGGCCATTTCCAGGGCTTCCCGGCTCTTTATCGTGTAGCGATCTTGCATCATTTTTATTTATCCTCATCTTATCTTATAAGATAACTAGCAATAGCAGGTTTCAGCAAATATGATAGACTTATGGAAAACAATGAGAAAATTGTTATGCTTCTAGATTGTTTTACGCGAAGCGACGCCCAAGCCGCGCTTTCCACCTTCGAAAAAGCCGGAGGCGAGGCTTCGAGAATCGTAGTGGCGCCGATTACCGACCTAGTCGCCAAGCAGAATACAGCCGAAGCGGTGGCTGCCGTAGCCGAGGGCCGCTGGCCTGGCGGAAGCCCAAGAGCCGGGGCCAGACCCAGCGCCTTGATTGCCGGAGCCACTAAGCGCGACGCCGTCGCGCTTATGCGGTGCTTTAAAAGCGTCCTCGGTCCCGATGCCGATCCAGCCTTTGCGATGGTAACCGAAACCGGAATGAACTGGAGAGTTGAGGAATACCTTGCACATATTCGCAAAGAGCACAACTATATGAAGTCTGCCGATCCATCAATGGATCCGGATATGAAGGAGATAGGCTGAGAAACGAAATTGTACCTAGAGGCGCTGCTTGAGGCAAGCACTCGAAAAGCGATATCCGAGCCCTGTTAAAAAAAGCGCTACCTGCAAGACAATAACATCATCCTGCAGATAGCGCACAGGAAAGAATCTTCAGAGGTGTCCGGGGAAAGGAGGAAAACCCGCACCTTTTCATTACACAAGACCATCGACACTTAGAAAGGTTACTCAATACAACTTTTTTCGGTTTTAGAAAAATTTTGCCAAAAGGCGGCAGCTTTGATTGAGAAAGGCGATTAAAACCAAATACCCACCTCGTTCTGAGGGGCAAGCCGCCAGTAAGCCGCGATTCGGCGTGGCTAATGGCTTGGAACTGAGCCTAGACGCGATCGCCTCAATGAAGCACTTGGCGCCTTGCTTCGGCCTTGGCAACCTGGCGATAAGCTCATTTAATTCTCATAACTTTGGCCCAGCCTTGCTAATTTGCATTGGTTGCGATGCTGCAGTGGATTCTTTGATTCGGCTTCCGCGAAACTGCATACCCCTCATCCTGCTCATGAAAAGCAGCGTTTTCGCAGTGCCTATCGCTGCCGTTCATAGTTTTTTCCGTGTTTTTAGAAGATTTGGCGGCGCTATAGCTAACCCCTTTCAAAGAGGCTTGGAGGCAGCAGCGCCTGCAATCGGCATAGGAGCCAGATGTCTTACCGACTCGACAAAGAACTCGGAACCTCTCCATCTCACCTATCGAACTCCAACTGCCCAGGCAGAAATTGCAAAGGCGAGGATACAATGAACATGAAACCCAATATCTTATCAATGGAATCCTACGTTCCAGGCAGAACCATCGAAGGCGCGGTAAAACTTTCCTCGAACGAGAATCCACTCGGCCCCTCTCCGCTTGCTCTGGCGGCCGCAAAGAAGGCTCTTTCCGAAGTTCACCGTTATCCGGATAGCTCCTGCGCCGGGCTGCGCGCCGAAATTGGAGAGCTTTGGGAACTCGAGGCAGATAGCATTTTGGTGGCAAATGGAAGCGACGAACTGATTGTTCTTCTTGCCGCGGTTCTCATCGGCCCAGGCAGCAATGCGGTTGGCGCCCGCCAAACCTTTAGCCAATACAGATACGCTGTTTGCCTATTTGGCGGTGAGATGCACGAGAAATCACTTCTTTCAGGGCTTTACGACCTTTCAGGCATGTTGGAATTGATAAACTCGGATACCAAAGTACTTTTCGTGTGCAATCCAAATAATCCTACAGGCACCTATGGCAGCAGCCAAGATCTCGAAAGCTTTCTCCGTGAGGTTCCCACTAACATAGTGGTTGCGTTAGACGAAGCCTACGCGGACTTCGCCGACGCCAACGATTTCCCTAATTCAAGGACATTGCTAGAAGAATTCCCAAATTTACTGATACTTCGTACCTTTTCGAAAATCTATGGTCTAGCCGGCCTTAGGATCGGCTATGCCGTCGGGCGGCAGGAGCTTATCGCCGCCATGGCCAAGGCCGCCATGCCCTTCAACGTGAATTCCCTGGCGCAGGCGGCCGCTCGAGCCGCTCTAGCCGACACCGAACACCGAGACAAAACCCTAAGACTCGTTCACACGGAAAGAGAATTCTTGAGAAGCGAATTAAGCAAACGCGGAATATTCAGCTACCCCACACAGGCAAATTTTATCTGCTTTGCGTTGGAGCGGGAAATCAGCGGTATTTGGGAATGGATTGCCAGGAAGGGAATCGCACTGCGCGGGCTTAGCTCTTTCGGCTTGCCAAAAATGGCGCGCTATACCCTCGGCGGCAGGGCGCATAATCGGCTTCTGCTAAAAATTCTGGATGAACTACCCACTCGATGATTTTCTATCAGTTATTAATCATAGCCGCTCTTCCCTGCCTGCTTTTTATTGCCCTAATCCACCATCTTAGCCGTCATAAAAAGGATTCCAGTATTCTTCGGTTGAAGCTTCTAGGCGCAGGCTTCGTAGCGCCTATAGCGGCAAGCCTTATAGAACTCATCACCTTCAAGCTCTGCGATTACTTTCCGGAAGAACTAATCATCCCTGCCCGCGCATTTCTAGGCATAGCGCTTGTCGAGGAAGGAATCAAGCTTGCGGTGCTTTTAGCAGTAGCAAGAAAGCGAACCTATTTCAATGAGTTCATCGACGGCCCCATCTACGCCATAACGGTTGCCATGGGCTTTGCCTTATTGGAAAACATTATATACATCTTCACTTCTCAGGCTCCAATGGCAATAGCCCTTATGCGGAGTATTACCGCGGTGCCTCTGCATGCGCTGGCTGGCGGATTTATGGGCTTGGCACTAACCCGCGGCAAATTCAAATCCACTTATCGCATTGGCGGTGCCCTTCTAATCCCAGTACTTATCCACGGCTTCTACGATTGGTTCCTGCTGGACAATAGGATTCCGAAATTATTGATTCTCCCTCTCCTCGTTGTTGGTTGGTTAATTCTAGGCTGGATTTTGAATCGCGGAAGAAAACGAGATATCGAATCCAGTTGACTTTTTCTATATGAGTCTATATCCTCATTTATGATATCGCAGGGTAGAGCAGTTGGCAGCTCGTCGGGCTCATAACCCGGAGGTCGTAGGTTCGAATCCTACCCCTGCTACTAAATGATCAAGCCGCCCAAGAGGGCGGTTTTTTCTTTGGGGCCGAGAGAACGAGCACAGGCTTCTAGAAATAGCTGCCTTACCGGCCGCCTGATAACCAATAAACGCGATTTTGGTTGCGTCTCTCATACTCTTACTACATATGATTGGAAAAAGGATTCCAGGGCAAACCCGTTACGTATGATCGTACGGCAAAAGGCTTGTAAAGCCCCAGAATCCTTTTATATATTGCTAAAATTGTGTGAATAAGGCAAGTAAGAAATAGGCTCGGAGTGCCCAAGATGTTCTAGTGTCGCCATCAGGATCGACCAGGATCGCTTCGCTTGTCTCTCGTGGGGACCTCAAGTTGGGGGGCATGTCGTCGTCCGTTGAAGCCTGGAAGTCGACCCGGGCGTGGTCCTTCTGTAGGTCGGTGGTGACGGCGTCCATGTTCATGGTCTCATGATCAACAATGACGCTTCACTCTCCTGGAACTTCATGCATTAGGTGGAAGCTGGCAAAGCTATCCCTAATACGTGATCAGACTTTGTGTAGTGAGATAGGTCATGAAGCAATGTACTACCTGCATATTGCTTCTTGCGTAGTTCAGACAGGAACAACTCTACGCACTATATACGCGGTGATTCTTCAAGCTGTTTCTTGTGTTCCATAAAGATTTCTCCATTGACTCTAGCAATCGAACAGAAGTACTTATTAACTGATAATGGGTCTCCCTGCGGGTGCTCATTTGCATTTCTAACCATGCACATAGTACAAAACTGTTTATCGGGACATTGAATACATTGAGGAAAATCCTTCTTTCGCAAGCCTCTTAGATATCGGATCTTTTCCGATGTCTCCCAGATTTCTTTTAGGGAGTCTTTTTTTATATTCCCAACAACATAGTCCTGCCATCCAGCACATGGATATACATTCCCTTTCTCTGTTATGCAAATAGATGAATTACATACACTACAGACAATATCTTCAGGATCAGTCATTTGCTTTTCATTAGCATCTCTAGCGAGATTCTCTAAGTACTGATTATTGCCCGTAACAATATGGCGCATGACTTCTTTAACTTCATTAACCGCCAGCCGGCCTTTTATATTGTCTGTTGCATGGTTGTACTGCGCTATAATCACAAAATCATCACCAACATGGAGATTATATCCCTCTGCCCATTTTTTAACATCATCATAGTGATATTTATTTTCACTCATTATCGGACAACTTATTTGCAGGGGTATGTCATTTTTTATTAGTTTCAATATCCCATTGATAGTTTTAATAAAACTCCCTTTCATCTTGGTGATACTGTCATGAACCATATGATCCATAGAATACAAAGACACTTGGACCCCTAAAAGGGGGTTCTTTTTCAACTCGTCTATTATCGAATCATTAAGTACAGTCAAGTTGCTAAGCACATTAACTGAGAGGTCGTGTTCTCTACAACTCTTGAGAAAATCACAGAAGTGCTTATGCATCATTGGCTCACCGCCACTTAGAGTTAAATGCAATAGTTTCATGTCCTTACATTGACCTAAGATATCATAGAATACTGCAGGCTCAATATCATCATTTTTGTTTTCATGAGGTATATAACAATGCACGCACCTTTCGTTACACCGGCTAGTAATTTCGACATGTATATTCGTCAGAACATACTCAACCTCGAAGTACTCTTTAAAGAAATCTTGTGTGGATTTTCCTGAACGTTGTATACTAGAAGTGTTATTCTTGCCCACACTACGCAGATTCAAGTGTTTGTATGAGAATCCAGTGTCCTTATCGATGCATTCCTGTATTGTATTTCCAGATACTAAGAAACCATCCTGTTCAAGTACGCGAAAAAAGTCTCTAGCGTCAGTCTTCAGTATTTCAATATTCGTACCAGGATACAGCTCGCTAATTTCTTTCACAAGATCGCTAAGTGTTCTAGGTGATCGACCCACTACGGAGAGGAATATTGCGCCGCTTTGTGATACAATTTTGTCTCCAATTCTGAGATTGTCATTTATTGCATACTCATATCCATAATTCCTAGTGTCTGTCAAATAACCAAAGGTTCCATAGTTCCGGAATAGGACGTTGTTTTTAATCTTAATAAACACTATGTAGTCTCCAAAAAAAGATCCGACGGCAATGTCAAATTGAAGTACATCGCCGCCTGATACAAATGTCCACTAACGTCCGCCTGGACCGGGGGGGGTACAGGGTCTACCACTTGGCTTCGAGTTGGGATTACATTCTGCCATCTGAACAGTACTTTGAGCCAAAATCTCAGGTTTCTTATACTCCATCGACACACCTCCTTATATAGTTTTCCGCAGATGTTATCAGTCAACGTTGATTCAGTATATAGTATTAGCTTTATCTGTGATAAGCAACAGAGAATTGTAGTACCTCACTATATCACTGTCTTGTGACCTGTCATGCCGTCCCTAGTTAGTATTCACTGGAGATTGTTGAGTTGTTACCTGTAAACGATTCTGTATAGAGCATGAATGTCGAAGACAGAGTTCATGATATTCATCGTCCAGAGACCGACATACACACTGACATCATCCAGATGTTCCAGGGGGCAGCGTCGGCATCGTGGGCAAGCACGCGGGGCTCCGAGGGCCATGTCTACTGTCAGGTAGTCATAATCTTCGGCTCTGGTGAATGCGTCCCATCGAGATCAAGCTTATGTTCTCACCCGGCAGCAAGCTTCAATGGCCGGGGATAGGTATTTATACCGCTATCAATCCCTCAGCGAACCGCCGCCCATATTCTGATCGCTGACCGTATAGGTAGTACCGGGCTGTAGTGTCAGTGCTTACGTGGTTCAGCCATGCACTAACCTCGGCGAGGTTCATACCTTCCCGAAGGGTCAATGCGGCGAAGGTATGGCGAGCGAGTGAGGTGACGCATGGATCTCCAGAGTGCGCCATATGGCTCTTGTGATCCGGTTGGTTGCGTTGGATTGTGTCATGGGGAACAGTCGACCGTCGTTGACTTCATCAATGGGCCACGCATCACATATCTCATCGTACAGTGTAGCCGAGATCGACAGAGTGATGGCCTTCCCACCCTTGGAGATAATTCCAACTTGTGACAGCATTCCCTCACCATCCACGGCCGAACCGTACCCAAGTCCTTCATGTGTCAATTGCAAAGCTTCAGATATTTGGCATCCGGTAACAAGAACCGCCTTCATCATCGGTAGTGCCTTCACGTCATGGCATTGAACCAGTAGGTCATGCACCTTCCCTACATGTCAGTGACTTTTACCGGATGGTTTCGGCGTTGGTCTGTACCTTGGTGCATCGGATATCGTCCAGAGCGGCATTCAGCCGGTAGGCTGTGATGCTGTCCATAGAGCCCTCTAGCGTCGCCACCTTCCGCACCGTGGACTTCATCGCCTTAACCTTCAGGGTGATGGTGGCGGGCTTGTATTGGGCCTTTTCAATTGATCTCTTGAACGCTTCGATGCTGTCCACTGTTACCGGTCGACCATTCAGAAACGCTACATACTAGTCAACGGCCTTCCGGTAGTTCGGGGAGATGGTGTTCTCCTGGGCAAGGGCTGTGATTGCACGGGTCATCGGGTCTGTGTTGGTAGTGAGTTCTATGTCGGCCTCCTATCCTTCAGGATAGATTGTCATGTAATATAACAGTACAAATTCAGGCACGGTCCCGAATTGATCCCCAAAGACGAAGTACGTAAAGATTGAAAATACAAAGAACATCCAGATATTCTCGAATAATGATCCAATAGCGCGACCGTACATCATTGCCAGCTTACTCGATGGACTAATAAATATTATTTCGAGAGTTCCATTCGTTCTCTCTATCTCCATATTGGTACGCACGTTGAACAAGAGACCAAAATGCGTTATATCCAAGAAAGCCGATAACTAGAAAGCGGATAAGATCAGATTCTCCTCCCGAAAAAAACGGGTTTTCGGATAACTCGAACGGCCTAAAACCGAGAAAAGTTGAAAAAAAGAACAATACCGGCCATAGGAGCAATGAGAAATATATATACTTCGCATGAAACCAGTTTTTGTGCTGTTCTTTAACCTCCGCAGCCACTAGTCTAAAGATCTTTTTCATAGAAAGTATCTCTTGAGATGTGGGAAAGGAGCGATTGCTCTAGCGATGGATTTTCGATCCTTAAGTCCTCAATGCGAACCTCGTCGTTTGACAACTGCCTAACAAGTTCGAGGGCTGTTGATTTATCGGTAGTAACTTTGATTTTAATAGATCCATTCGAAAGCTTTTCTATATTGCTTCTGGAGCTAGCACCTAAATCGAAAATCGGCTTCCCGGGTCTCCTCATCCCGGTGGTCGCTATAGTTTCCGCCATCGGGGATGTTCGCTTGTCCGGCGGTTTTCCAAACCCGAAGGGACACCATATTCCCCCGAAATGCCTTCACAGCATGATTCACGTAATCGGCCACGTTCGCCATGGCGTCATTTTCGGCGCTCACAATCCTATCACCACCTTTCGGGCTGCTTCCTCCCGGACCGCATCGCTTCTCCGGGACGTTATCCCAAGCAGAGTTGTTTCGTCATAGACGCCGCACCGGGAAGCTCTGCCGAGTGTCGCCGACACCTCCGTGTCGTCCATCGTCACCGCCTTGAACTTCGCCTCTTCCAATCGCATCGACGATAGGCGATAAGATCCGGGTCCGATGCTCACGGCTCCCCGGCCTCATGTTCCGACCGCCGGGAATCCAGCCGCTTCACAAGCTCCGCCCGTTTCCGCTTCCGGCTTTCGACTTCACCAATAGAAAGCTTGGATGATGATTTCCCGTGTCCGCTGGCGCTCCCGGAGATCGGGCGTTGACTCGTTTTTCTTCAGTGCCCCGCGTGTCCGGGTGGCGAGTTCCGGCACCGTCACTGATGCCACCGGGGCTTCAATCTGGTCCGCCTTCAAGAATCACCGGAATAAATCCCCATGGCCTTCCGGCATGTTGTAATCGAGCACGTGCGGTGCCCATGTCCGGGCTGAAAACGTCCGCCTTTTTCTCAATACTTTTGTGCCATTTTTTCGCCGCGTTTGATGTCATTATTTTTCCCTTTCAATCCCATACATCGAAACATTGGTATTCAACAACAGGTTCGCCTGTTATGGCCTTTCCAAGTGCATAGCGGATGGTGTCCGGGATATGGTCGTGTCCTGGTTCCGGTTCAGGAATCGGGTCCCCATTGGCGTTTACCCTCCACGAATACAGGCCTAACTCACAAATCGTATTCTCATATTCAGGCTGTACAAATATGCGCCAACTCTTGAGCACATCTATCCTGTCTTTCAACTTGGTTTTTTCGGCGTTTCGGGCGCAAAGACCATACAGGGCATCAAGCTCCCGGATGATCTCGGATCGGGTTGAATCGCAATAGACGGCCAGTTCGTTTTACCGTATTTCCGCAGAAACTCTCGGGGAGTTTCCACCGTCTCCGGGATGTCCATTTTGGCTCAATAAAATTCGTCAATCACAAACAGTTCTCTGGCGCTCGGGTCGTGTACCCGAAGTCCACGCTGATGTAATAGTCGCCACCGATTTCGTTCTTCAGTTCTTGAAGTCGGAAACGGCACTCTCAGATTGTAAGGCCACGCTCAACGGCGACCGTTGCGACTCGGCGGTTGATGCATGAGATGGGTCTGAAAGCTCTCTCGCCGCATCAGATGACATCTGTACCGAAGAACGAGCACCCAATCTATCCCTACCTCCTGAAGGGCAAACGGATTCGTTATCCGAATCAGGTATGGGCAATCGATATCACCTACCTCAAGCTCGATGTCGGATACGTCTATCTGGCGGCCATCATGAACCTCATGCAGCCGGAAGGTCTTGAGCTGGTGGATATCTTTGTCGATGGATGCCGATTCCTGCATCGAGGCTCTGAAGGACGCCATGCAGATCTACGGAATTCCAGCAAACTTCAACACCGATCAGGGGAGCCAGTTCACTTCCTACGGTTTCATCAAAGTACTCAAGGATTCCGGCGAATAGATCAGCATGGATGGACAGGGGCGCTGGCGAGACAAGATCTATGCGAACGATTTTGGCGGACTTTGAAGTGGAAGATGTCTATACCAAATCGTACGAAACGGTCTGGGATTTGAAGCTCGGTCTTTCCCGGTATTTCCGCTTCTACAACAGCGACCGATATCATCAGAGTCTGGATTACCGGACACCTGATTAAGATGTATGAATCATTCAGGGTGGAGGGGAACGGGCAGCAGTCTGATGGCGGTGGATTCCCCCTTAGGAATTCAGGATCGCTGTTTGACAAATGAGCTCAGCATAGGGGGCGCCTCTCACTTCTGAATGGGCCTGGCCAAGAGCCCAGCCCGGGCGTCTTTGAGCGCTGGCTCGCCATAGTCCTTGCCTTACCGGCCGCCTGATAACCAATAAACGCGATTTTGATTGCGTCTCTCATACTCTTACTACATAATTGGAAAAAGAATTCCAGGGCAAACCCGTTGCGAATGGATATACAACAAAAAGCTTGAAAAGCCCCAGAATCCTTTTATATATTGCTAAAACTGTGTGAATAAGACAAGTAAAGAATAGGCTCGGGGTGTCCAAGATGCTCTAGTGTCGCCGGCCAAATACCTGGATACAGTTATTGCATTGTTCAGAATACGTAAAACCAAAAGCAGGGGAATTTCTCCATCTTGCTCTATTGGCCAGGTCGATTCCCAAGCTCGCGGGGAACAGCTGCGCATCATTGTAATCTTCCGGGTAGTTCATCGCCTCCGAATACTTCAAGAGAATTCCGGCTATGCACCACGATGATGCGTATGCTAGCCTACTCACCGAATACTGGCCCTCGCGGGCTACCGGGAGATAACGCATATGAAGGATGCCTCGCTTCGGTCTCTGGTGCTGGTAGCAGCCTTCACCGCGCTGATTGTAGCGGGGGCTGTTTTCAGTTTTCCAACGCCGTGGAATCCGGTAGTGCCATTTACTCTCGCCACACTGTTCGTAGTTTTAGCGGGATTGATGCTTGGGCCATGGCGGGGAGTTGCGGCGGTGGGGCTGTATCTTTTTCTGGGCATTCTGGGCCTGCCTGTTTTCGCGGGGGGCAGCGGGGGAATTCAAATACTGGCCGGGCCAAGCGGCGGCTTTCTTGTAGGCTACGCCTTGGCGGCGATGCTTGCGGGTTTGCTTGCGGCTCCACGCACCCTGTTTTTCTACATTCTCGCATCATTCATTGCTTCGATCGCGATTTATGTTCCAGGTTTGCCCTGGATGCGCTACCGGCTTATGAGCATCGTCGAAGACTCAAGCTGGATGCTAACCTGGACAAAGTACACTCTTCCCTTTCTGGCAGGCGATGCAATTAAGGCCCTTGCCGCCGCTGCCATTGCGTATTCTTTTAGGGACAGGATTGCTTGAGATTACCCATTCTCGAACTGCGCTCGGTTACACACGTATTCGCCGACGGCGTCCATGGTCTTCGTGATGTAAACCTAAGTATCAAGGTTGGCAGCTTCGTGGTTTTGGCAGGAGCAAACGGCTGCGGCAAGACAGTTCTGATGCGGCACCTGAACGGGCTGGCAAGGGCCACCACCGGCAGCGTATTGCTCGATGGAGTCAATATCTTGGATGACCTCGCGGGAACGCGTAGAAGAGTGGGATTGGTTTTTCAAGACTCAGACAGTCAGCTCCTGCGGGAAACCGTGGCAAGAGATGTGGCATTCGGTCCGGAGAATTTACGACTGGGGCGAGCTGAAATTGAGCAGCGTGTCGCCGACTCCCTTGCGGCAACTGGACTCCTGGGCCTCGATCGAAGGAGGCCGCACAGCCTCTCGGGCGGCGAGAAGCGCCGACTAGGGGTTGCGGGCGTGCTCGCGATGCATCCCGATGTACTGGTGCTGGACGAGCCATTTACCGGTTTGGACTGGAGGGGATCGGCCAAGCTCATCGCGGTTTTACTGAGGCTTCACAGGGCCGGCAAGACAATACTGCTGATAACTCACGATTTGGATAAGATGCTCGCCCATGCCGATAGGTTGATTCTGATGGAGGCGGGGCGCATAGCCGCCGAGGGCAAACCTGAAAAATTGATTTCCAAGGTGGAAGACTATGGTGTTCGGCGCCCGCCTGGCGCAGTTTCCTCGATGACCTGGGGCACATCGGAAAGCAAGAATACTCCGGGTATCCTAAGTGAGGCCGGGAGCGAAATAAGATGAGGCGAACTTGAGAGAGGTTGGTTTTTTTCACTTCCGCTACGGCGTAAGTTTGATGCACCGCCATGATGCGAGATTGAAACTGCTCGAACTACTTGTTTGGAGCGTACTGACTCTGGTAGCAAAGCCGCCGGTGATAGCGCTAATTGGGCTGATAACCGTGCTGATGCATATTTTCGCCAAGACAAGGTTGACAACGCTGAGGCGGCCCTTGGGCTTCTGGTTGATTATGTCGATTGCGATGGTGCTGGTAGGAGGCTTGAGCGATGTGGAATCTCGGCTTAGTCTCGGTGCGATAACCCTGCCCCTGGGGAGGGATGGCTTGCTTGTGGGCACGCTGCGTTCGGCTAGACTGCTCGTCTTGCTGCTGGCCGCCGAGTTATTGGCGGCTACCACCGATCCTTGGGATTTGGCGGCGGCGATTCGGAGGGTTTTCGTCTTCTTGCCGATGCGGTGGCGAGGAGGTTTAGCCGCCGCGATTTCGCTTACTCTGGCCTTTATTCCAATGCTTCTCGATGAGGCCGCAACTGTGCGAGATGCGGCCCTGTGTAGGGGATTATGGGGGCGAGGAAGGAAACGGACAGGACGAGCCGGAACTATCAGAAGGGGATTTAGGGCCGAATTCATTTATGGGGGGCTCTTTCGGCGGGCCCTGGTTCTGAGTCTGCCCATGGCTAGCGCCGCTTTGAGAAGGGCTGATGTATGTGCCGAGGCCCTCCTATCCCGATGCTATGTAGACAATCCTACCGCCGTGCAATCGAAGCTAGCTCTGTTCGATTTGCCGCTCGCCCTTGTGCTGATAACGCCGCCCGTGGCGCTGGCGCTCCTATTGCAAAGGATTTAGGGAGCAGACAAGCCGCTGTTTCGCCCCGCAGCCTATCTTGCCTCTGTAGAAGCCTTTTTTTATTATCCTGGTTTAGGTCCGCGAAACTTGGACCTTCGGCGATGGAAATAGCAGGTACGGCGCCAGAGGTCACTTTTTAATAAAGGAATGCTTGTTAATGAGACGAAACATCGTACACATCGGGGCAGGGCAGCTTCGCTATGAGATTCGGGAGATTGTCCGAACAGCCAAGCTATTTACCAACTTGGGCGTGGATATTATCTGGGAGAATATAGGGGATCCGGTTCAGAAGGGTGAGCCGGTGGCAAAGTGGATTAGGGAAATTGTACAATCGCTGGCAAAAGAGGATAGCAGCTACGCGTATACGGATTCCGCGGGCAATTTTGACAGCAGGCGCTTCCTGGCGGAGGAGGTAAACAAGAGGGGCGGCGCTCAGATTGGCGCGGAGGATATTCTTTTCTTCAACGGACTCGGGGATGCGGTGTCCACCGTGTTCACCCACCTGCGAAGGGAGGCTCGGGTTTTGGGTCCTTCGCCTGCCTACTCTACCTTTTCATCGGGAGAGGCCTCGCATTCTGGCTACGAGCATCTCACTTACAGGCTGGATCCGGATAACGGATGGCAGCCCGATCTTGAAGATATTCGGCTAAAAGTAAAGTACAACGATTCGGTGGCGGGTATTCTGCTGATTAATCCGGATAATCCCACGGGGGCGGTTTATCCAATTCCCACCTTGGAAGCCATTATCGAGGTGGCCCGCGAGAACGATCTTTTCGTGCTATGCGATGAAACCTATGCAAATATAATCTACCCGGGGGTAAGAACCGCAGCGCTTAGCCAGGTAATCGGGGAGGTGCCGGGTATCGCATTCCGCAGCATCTCTAAGGAGATACCGTGGCCTGGCGCACGCTGTGGCTGGATGGAAGTTTTTAACCAAGAACGGGACGAGGTTTTCCGCCGTTATATCACGAGCCTCTTGGATGCAAAGCGTTTGGAGGTTTGCTCCACTACGCTCCCTCAAATGGCGGTGCCCAAGATATTTTCGGATAGTCGTTATCCAAGTCACCTAGAAAGGCGGGCGGCGAAGTTTGCCAAGCGAGCCGATGAAGCCGTGTCCATACTTTCGGGAACTCCGGGAATTACCGTTCAGAGACCAAGCGGCGCCTTCTACCTGACAGTTGTGTTTAATCGGAAACTTCCTAGCAGCGGGGCGCTGCCTCCAATCGAGAATTCGGCGGTGGCCGCGAAGGTGGAAGAGCTTGCCGGCAGTGTTGCCCCTGATAAGCGCTTTGTTTACTGGCTTATGGGGACAACGGGCATCTGCTCGGTGCCGCTAAGCGGCTTCTGCAGCCAGCTTCCCGGATTTCGAGTAACCCTCCTGGATAATGACGATGCAAAGAGGGTTTCAACCTACCGGAGTCTTGCAAGGGCCATCAAAACCTACCTCTAGATTTTCGCCTCCTTAGAAACCGGCAGCCGTTGCCGCTCATCTAAATTCATGGTTTAACTCCGCCTAAATCCAAGGCTGGGCTTCAGGGCAGCTTCTTAGCTCGGCACTAGCGCCTATTTCAGGGCCAAGGGTGCAGTTGCTAGTGGTGCGGCCATTCTACTTGCAATGGAAGCTGAACCTCGCGGAGCTGAGATTTAAAGGAGAGTCAGATTACACCGCAAAATCAAATACTTGCTTTTCCCGGCAATGATGCATATATTCATCCAGAAGAATAACTCGCCGCGGCGGCTTTATCGCATGGAGTGGCTTTGGGGCAAGGCAGCCTCGCTGCAACGTTGAATAGGAGAAAACGAACCCCTGTCGGTTGAGGTTAGATAAGGAATTTGAAATGGCAGAGAAATTGACATCAGAGACTTTCAAAGAGAAAGTATTCGACTACCAGAACGAGAAAAAGTGGAAGTATAAGGGCAAAATTCCAGGCATCATCGATTTTTATGCAGATTGGTGCGCACCCTGCAAGATGGTAGCGCCTATCATTGAGGAGCTTTCAAAGGACTATGAGGGCAGGCTGAACGTTTGGAAGGTAGACACCGATGCCCAAACGGAAATCGCACGGGAGTTCAAAATCCAAGGCATTCCATCTATCATGTTCATCCCGCTTAGTGGTGAGCCCAGGATGCTTAGCGGCGCCCTTCCCAAGGCAACCTTCAAGAAGCTTATCAAGGAAGAACTCGGCTTGGACTGATTATCCGAACGGCAGCAATGCCAGGAGGTATAGTCCATGGCGCGTGGATACGACACCCTGAAAGGAACCGGGCGCAGCAGCTGCCGCGGAGTTGCTGTTTTCCTGGCGAAGGTGTGAGGCATCAAAACCAAGACGCAGCTTAGGAACGGAGTTATGCTTGGTAACCTAACGCTTTGGCTATGGATGAGGGACTGAAAGGCCCCTTGAATGCTAAAAAAAGAGCCTGCGATGACTGTAAATACCATCGACGACTACCTAGCTAACTTGGTTCCAGAGCAGCAGAGCACCCTAGATAAACTGCGGAAGCAGATAAGATCCGCGGCGCCGGGAGCAGAAGAGTGCATCAGCTACGGCTTGCCTGCCTTCCGCAAGGGCCGCGTGGTCTGCGGATTCGGAGCGGCCAAGAAACACTGCGCTCTCTACATGTTCAGCGACAGCACTCTTAACGCCTTCAGCAATGATTTATCAGGTTACAATGTAAGCAAGGGAGCCGTGCGCTTTCAACCGGACAATCCTCTTCCCGAATCTCTCGTGAAAAGGCTTGTAGACGCGAGACTTGCCGAATGCGCCGCGCTTGATGCTGCAAGGAAATAGCAGCAGGAAGTAACAAAGACCGCGGCTAATCGCAGGTTAGAACCCTCAAATCGCGAAGAATGGACCCGTACAGGCGCGGCCATGACCGGATTGGAGGGCAAATTGGATTCGACAGACACCAGGTTTGCCTGGCTGTATGGCGTGGGGGGCAAGCGCTTTGCACATAGCAAAACCCTCCACTCTCACAATCATCTAGCAAGTCTTTAAGATACCTCATCAACTCGGAAGAAGCTGAGGCGAACGTTACGATTTAGTTAGACTCGCCATCCTAAACCGCCTATCTTACCAGATAGTCACGAGGAGGGCTCCGATCCTGCCAAGCTATATCAATGCCGCGTTTACAGCCGGCATCAGTGCAATCGAGTCTGTTCGAAGCCATCGCCATGATGGCAGAAGGGCCTCATTATGGAAGTTCGATGTCTTTAAGCCCTGCTTGCTCGCAATCTCCAAGCCACGTGAGTACATTGACACAGAGCCGCAGTTCTAATACTATTAATCAATCCCCTGTAGCTCAGTTGGTAGAGCGGGTGGCTGTTAACCACTAGGTCGGCAGTTCGAGTCTGTCCGGGGGAGCCAAGAAAATCTGGTGCTAACCGAAGCACAGTTTGATTTACGAAAGCCCTGGTGGACTTACCGCCGTGCTTTCGTTTATGAGGGTCAGGAGGCCTTTTGCGAGCACGGCCTTACGGGAGCACCGCCCCCCCTGGCTCTCGAAGCAGGGCCGCAGAAATCACATCGCGGACTGTCTTCGGCCATTTTCGACCCAGATTGTGCTCTCCAGCACCGAGAGCGGAGAGAGCATTGCCCGTTGGTTTACACAACTCGGCGGCTCGGGGGGATCGGCAAACACGAGTACAAACGCGGCTGATGTCAGGTCGGTATCGGAAGACCGGTGGTTGGCGGTGCCCGGTCACGCGCGGTAGCGCCTGTGTGGCCCTGTGTCGCCCTCACGGAGCAATGGCGAGGGAGGACGCCCGGCGGCGGCGAGGCGCTCGACCGGCGGGATCTGACGGTAACTCGTCCCAGGTTCTGCCCTCTAGCTGCCTGCCAGCCTTTTTCTTGTTCTTGCCGCCCCACTGCTTGAAGAAGAATGGTACCTGGGCGTGGCGGCACTGGTCCCGGAGATTGGTCACCCACGCAGAGTTCATGGGCCGCGCCCTCGGGCCGGACTCGCCGCCCACGATCACCCAGTCGATCCCGTCGAGGTCCAAATTCGGCAGCGGTCCGAGTAGGGGCTCGAGGGACAGGAACTTGAGCTGCGCGTTCGTGCTGCGGAGGTCATCAATGCGGATGCAATACCTCTCGGTCTCGACGCTGACGCCCATCCAGATATTCGCCGGCCATTCGAGGCTTGAGTCCAGCTGTGAGAGACGGTCGGCGTGCTTGGTGAGAACCTGGAAGCGATGCCAGTGCGCACGACGCATGATGTCGAAGACCCTCTTGATGTAGGCGAGCGGCACGTCCTTGTGGAACAGGTCGCTCATTGAGTTGACGAAGATGGTCTGCGGCTTCTTCCATCTCAACGGAAGCTCAAGCATCTGCGGCTGCAGCGTCAGCTGAAATCCATTCGCGTAATTTGCCTGGCCCATTGCCTGGAGGCGTTCGGCCATACGTTCGGCGTAGCAATACTTGCAGCCCAGACTGATTTTCGTGCAGCCGGTGACCGGGTTCCAGGTGAACTCCGTCCACTCGATCGACGACTTCTGCGCCACTGCTAACCGCCCGTTGCCTTGGATCTCATCTGTTTGCCCCCGGTCATCTACGTCTCCACAAAGCGCAGCCGGACCCCATCGGGAAAAGTGTTCGCCCGACGCTTCTTACCATCCGTCTTAAATTCCTCTACCGCGATCCTTCCTCGCGCCTCTTCTTGTTTCAGTGCAGCTTTCATGTGCTTGTCAAGAAAGGCGGTTTCGCTCTCCACGAATTGACGCAGCTGCAAACAGGTGACGACATCAGCTTTGTCAAAGGCGCTACGCATCTGCTTGATTAGGGTCGAGGTCGTATCCGTCTCGAACAGGACCATCTGGTTCGGATTCGTGGCGTCGGAAAAACGAAACTCGCCTTTAGGATCAACGCGCCACATCGCCTCCTTCATCTTTAGGTGGCCGCGCACGTGGTTGCTTGCGAAGAAGAGATAGTACTGGGACCGGTCCTGCCGATCGCGCATCTCGAAATAGCGGACGTATTTCGCGACCTTCTCAAGCTTGGACTGGTAGAGCTGCCGCAGTTTCACAACCCGGTCACCACCGCCCTTGGCGACAGAGATCGCTTCGTCCGTACCAAACGCATCAAAAATATGCTCCACGACCTTGTCATCGGGATGCTCGAGAAACCTGTTGATGGAGTCAGCCATGAACGTGATGAAGACCTCACATTCCTCGACGCCCAGCAGTCGCTCAATCAGCTCAAACGGGATGCCTGAAAATCCGAAAGGATCGATGAAAGCAAAGGTGGGTGCGAGCGTCTTGCCCCCACCGTCGATGTAGTCCATCATCGCGCCGAATTTCTCGTGAAATCGCCCTAGCTCGGGCAAGATCTTGAAGTGGTCCGGCACATCGAGAGTAGCAAGTTCGCTCTTGAGATGGTCGATACGATCTTGGCGCTCGTCGATGAACCAAAAGACCAGCTCATCACGCATGGTCTTTCGGTGGTTAAGTGCAGCCTTGATGGCCACGAGCGGTGATCCAGGTTCACCGCCCTTGTAACGCCCGGGACCGCAGAAGCCGTCAATGTAGACAATTCGACTATGCCCAGTGCTGAGAATCGGGAACCATGCGGCCAGATATAGACCAAGGATCTCATGTTTCGCGGCCGTGTGGGGGTCCAGAACCCAGAGAGTCTCCTTGGGGGTCGCCATCAGTTTGTTCCTCCACGTGCTCCTATTTCAACGATCAGCTTCGAGGAGCAGCCACCGTCCTCGGGACGAAGCCCCAGTGGTTCAACTTCCTCTGGATCATGGGTTCCAGAGTGTCGTACAGAAACTCACGCCGTTGCTCCAGGGATAGGCTGGCCTGAGTGGTCGGCTGTCGTTTCGGAAGGTCGACACCTTTACGTTCCAGCTTCGGGATGCACTTGCCTTCCGCATTGACGGCGAGGGGCTGTACGAACGACCAGTGCTCACGTTATTGCCTTCGGTGTGAATCAGTCACCAGGAAACGACTGCGGGATCATCATTGCCATCCACGGCGACGCCGAGCATCTCCAGTTCGAGACCCTGCCACCTTAGGTGGCTGTAATATCGACTACATTTAGTATAACATACTCGGAAAAACTTGCCAAGGGGCAAGAGTACGACAGGGGTGCTGTAGAAACTCGGAGGTGTGAACATCAAAGTTTGGTTTGAAGGCTCTGACGAAATCAAATGCGGTCTCGATCAAGTGAAGGACAGCCTCGAGAACCTCGGCACACACTACACTGGGGTGATTCGTCTCATGCCAAGCCTTTCCCAGGTTGAGCTGGTGAACCAGACCGAGGACTCGGTGACCATCAAGACCAACGAAGGCATCATGAAGCGGACAAACATCACCAAGCACGTCGAAGCCAAGAGTGTGGTGATCGAGTTCGACGAGGAGTACCAGGCTGGGAAGATGGTCACAACCAAAGGCCATTTCCTTAACGAGTTCACGGCCATCCCAACGGGATGAAGCACCGCACGGTCATCACCGGCGTCGGGGCACCTGGCTTCCTCGGGTTTCTCTACCGGAAATTCGGCACTTCTCCCAATGTCCTATTGGACAACAAATGACTAGGATCGCCCTACTTTGCCGAACTCGAAGGCTGACGTGGTTATCCCCATAACCTCGTCCCGAAAGAGCAGACGGCCAGGCTCCTCAACCGCTGCGCCGGCTACAACCATGAGCGGCAGAAGATGGTCTTCGCGCGGATGGCAAAAGCGTGCCTCAGGCGCGAGTTCCCATCGAGTGAGCGCGGCGAGGCGCTCGATCGGCGGGCCTGCACAGTTCGCTTCGAGCCAGGTATCAAAACGCCGGGAAATCTCCTGCACATTGCGCCCCATGAAGTCCCCCATGTTGTGGAAGCTCATGCCGCTCCCCACAATCAGCACACCCTGCTCCCGCAATGGCGTCAGGGCTTCACCGATAGCGATGTGCTCAGCTGCGTCCAGCCCGCGCTTGAGGGACACCTGAAAGGTGGGGATGTGCGCCTCGGGGAACGCAACCTTGAGCGGCACGAAGGTGCCGTGGTCAAAGCCGCGTTTCCGGTCTTCGTGAGCATCGATCCCGGCGGCAAGCAGCAGATCGAGGGCTCGACCGGCCACCTCCGGAGCGCCGGACGCCGGCCAGGTCAGTTCGTAGGTATGCTGCGGGAAGCCATAATAGTCATAGAGCAGTGGTGGTTGCACTCCGGTCTGGACGGTAACGCCGGATGTTTCCCAGTGGGCTGATACAACGAGCAGGGTGGAAACATCCTCGAAACGGCGACCCATCTCTTGTAACGATGCTCGCATCCTGTCCCAGGTGTCCGGCGGACCCATCGTCCATTCCATGAAGAAGCACGGACCGCCTCCGTGCGGGATGTAGAGGGTCGGCAGTCGGTCGGCTTGCTTGCTTTGGTTGCTTGAGGCTGACATGCTGAGGTTCTCCTTATCTTGCATCCGAGACTTCCGCCCGCGAGCACTCCCGTGACTGAGGCGGCCACGCCAAGGAAGCGACGCCTGGACCAGTTCTTCGCAGCATTCGTGCTGATGTCTTGATGAAGGGCATCAAGAACAGCTGTCCTAGTATCACCCGTCGTTGGGTTGTTCGAGCCACCTGCTCGTGTCTGTTTCTCGTGCCTTCTTCATATCATATGCGAGGCCTTTTCCTCAAGAAATCGTCGTGAAGTCAGCGATCATCGCTTCGGTTTTTGCCACAGCTTCTTCGCCAGCTCTTCATCCTGGACAAACTCACTCGGCACCTTTTGGGCCAGTTTTTCGAAGTGCCGACCGTTGACCTGTTCTAACCCGGGGGCAGTCGCTAGGTAGATCGACGTCTGTGCGCCCGCCTCGGACCCAAGAAGGAACCACCTCATAATGCGGAACATGACCGCGGTGAATTCCGTGAGGTCACCGTCGCCACCGAAGTTAGTGGCGGCCGCTCCCGGATGCAGAGAGTTGGACGTGACGCCCGTTCCTTCCAGGCGGCGGGTAAATTCGTTAAAGAACAGTATGCTTGCCAGTTTGGCACGGTTGTATGCTTTGTCCCATTTGAAATGGTTGGCGCTTTGCAGATCGTCGGGGTCCGGGGCTTGACCGATGCATGCATCGCAGAAGAGAGAGCCACCACGCGCGACGGCGCGGAGGCCTCAAGGAGAGGCTGAAGTTCGGTGCTCAGGACGAACGGTGCGAGATAATTCACGGCGAAGTTCAGCTCAAAGCCATCTACGATCTCGATCCTGCGGTCAACTCCGATCCCTGCGTTGTTGATGAGCACATCAAGACTGTCGGTGCTATCAGCTATGGCCGCAGCGAGATCACGAACATCGGAGAATGCGAGAAGTCCGCAACAAAGGTCGCAACGCTGTCGTTTCCCGTCGATGCACGGATCGATCTGGCTGTTTCTTCAAACCTCGCGATGTCTCGTCCACAGGCCAGCACCGTGACCCCCATTCGAGCCAGTGCTTCGGCGGTCGCGCGTCCAAATTGGGGCATCCGTCAAAATATAAAAATTGTATATCCATGATTCACCTTGCTTCTAGTTTTCAGGTTGCAGAGAAGTTTTCGGGCCGAACCACCCCGTGGTCTTTAGGCAAATGCGTACCAGCATCAACATGACCGGCACCTCGATGAGAACCCCAACGACAGTAGCCAACGACGCGCCGGACGAAAGCCCGAACAATATGGTTGCCGTGGCGATAGCAACCTCGAAATGGTTTGAAGCGCCAATCATCGCCGATGGCGCTGCATCCTCGTATTTCAACTTCAGCAATTTGGCTAGAATATATCCCAGACCGAAGATGAGCACGGTCTGGATAAATAATGGCACCGCAATCCATACGATGGTGAGCGGATTATCTAGGATGACATCACCTTTGAACGAAAAAAGGAGGACCAACGTAGCGAGAAGTGCAGTAATGGTAACAGGGCTCAGGATGTGTAAGAATTTAGTTTTGAACCAATCCTCGCCCCTGATTTTGATGATCAGCTTTCGTGAGAAGTACCCGGCGACGAGAGGAAGCGCGACGTAAACGCCGATGGATAGTAGAAGCGCTTGCCACGGAACCGGCAATCTTCCTACACCGAGAAGAAATCCACCGAGCGGGCCATAGAGAAACAACATGGTCAAGGAGTTGATGGCCACCATCACCAAGGTGTGACCGTCATTTCCCCGAGCGAGAAATCCCCAAACCAGGACCATCGCGGTGCAGGGAGCAATTCCCAAAAGGATGCAACCAGCCAAATAGGAGCGCCACAAGGGGACCTGAAGCATTTTGACGCCATTGTGTAGAACAACCGTTCCTACGCCATGGGTGTCTCCGACATTGAGGTCGAGTCCCAAAGGCATTTTGACCAAATCCACCGCGTCTGCACCGATGAAGCCAAGGAAAAGGGTTCCCAAAAAGAATACCGAGATGGCGTACATCGTAAACGGCTTGATCGCCCAGTTGATGAAAAGGGTCAGTCCTACGGGTTTTAGGTTTTTTCCGGCTTGGAGGACCTCGGTGAAGTCAATTTTAACCATGATGGGGTACATCATGAAGAACAGGCAGATAGCGATGGGAATGGAGATTACCGGAGCGCCACCCACGTTAACCGAAAGTCCGTCGAGATATTGGGCCACCGAGGGAGCCAGTTTTCCCAATCCGATGCCGATAAGTATGCACAAGATGACCCAAACGGTCAGATAGCGTTCGAAGAACCCGAGTCCTTTAGGTTCTTTGGTAATACATGCTTCGGTGGTTGCCATCCGATTACTCCTTCAACTTATTTGCAAAGCGCGGCTTCGCATGAAGTCACGCCATCCGATTTTTTTCCAGCCATTCACTCAAACGCGATTCGATCTCATCGGTGAGAAGCGATGAAACCAGTTCGTCAATCGATTGCAGAACTCGTCCTGGTTCTTCACCGGGATTGGATGCAATCATGTAGTAAACCCAGATGCCCTCGCGTCGGTCATCCAGTAGCCCCGCATTCTTGAGATAGCGCAGATGCCGGGATGCTTTGGATTGCGATATTTGGAGGACCGCCATGACATCACAAACACAAAGCTCTCCATGTCTGAGCAGAAGAGCCATGATGGTCAGGCGGGTTTCGTCTGCCAGGGCTTTGAAAATATCAGCGTACACTCTCATTGGGGGGGCTCCTCTCACTTACTACATAACCATATACTCGCATAGGCGGTTATATACAAGAGTTAATTTGCGTCTCCTACACCTATAAATCTGCTGCCGTTTTGACGAGCTGAGATTGAGCCAACTGAAATCCTGAATAGTTCGACCGTGCTTCAATAATCCCTTGATTTAATTGCTTTATCGAGCCCTCTTTCCTCCCAAATCGGGTCGAAAGACTTGTTGGAGAATTTGTAATGAATGAAACGAGACTGAAAGAAGTAATCGAAATCAGGAACACGGTAGCCGACATATTGGCGATAACGCTCGTTGATATGGTCTTGGATGGCCACTTCCGCCAGTTTGAAAAAGACCCATCTTCTGACGAGGAAGGCGAAACAACCAAGCAGTTTCAGGTTGAGGGTAAATTGAACTTGGGCGCCCACGAATAGCCGCTTTCCTCAGTAAAGTGGCAATTCACTGATTTGACATACCCTTCGCCCAGCTGGCGTTCACAGTAGAGATTTCTCTACAGATAATCAATTGGTTAAAACAATACTTTGGGGAGCCAAGAAAACCTGTGCCAACCGAAGCACAGTTTGATTTACAGAAAGCCCTGGCGGGCTTGCGTAGGCGCTTCTGTTTATGAAGGTCAGGAGGCCTTTTGCGAGCACGGCCTCACGAGAACACCCCTCCTGGCTCTCGAAGCAGGACCGCGTTCATGGATGCGGTATTCACCACCGGCAGCGAACTCGGCTGGCGGGAGTATTTCTCGGTGTCGGACACTGCTCAATACGACAACCATGCCTTCGAAATCGAAATTGCCTCCAGCGGGCGGGTGCTAGCGCCGGTGAGCATGAGACGGCGCTCGATGCGCTGGGCGCGGCCGGAGTCGATATCGACCGAAAATGTTTCGAAGAGGTATGCGGGGTGAAATTCCGCAGCGGCGAGGTCGAGCATAGCATTTGGTATTGAGCCGGACGCAGTGCGAGGATACCATAGCCGTCTGCTGCTCTCGCGCCAGTCAGGCGGGTGACGTTTGCTACTCGATCTCTAAAACGTTTACAATAACCTGAATAGGGGGATAACAAACAATGAGTCAGAAACTGGAAAACGCCAAAGGCCTGTATCTTGAGGGTATCCGAGACGGCAAGATGGAAGTGGTCGACAAATACACCGGCGACCGCTATATCCAGCACAGTACCGGCGTCGCCGATGGGCCACAGGGCTTCAAGGATTTCTTCAAGGGCTTCCTCGAGCGCACCACCGATCGCGATATCCGCGTGATTCGCGCGATCGAAGATGGCAGTTACGTGTTTGTACACGTCTACCAGAACATCGACAATGGCAGCGCGAAGTGGATCACCACCGATCTGTTCGATACCGACAACAACGACAAGCTGGTTGAGTACTGGGATGTGATCGCGGCCTACAGCGAAGAAACCGCCTCCGGCCACGACATGGTGCTCGGCGATTTCGAGATAACCGATATGGACAAGACCGAGCAGAACAAGGCGCTGGTGCGCATGCTGCTGGTCGACGTGTTCCAGAACGGAAACCACGAAAACGTAGGTCAATACATCGCCGACGAGTATATTCAGCACAATGCCAACGTGCCGGATGGTCTCGATGCGGTAAAACAATTCCTCGCCACCCAGGACTTCAACTACGACTACGTGTTCAAGGTTATCGGGCAGGGCAACTACGTGGTCAGTTACTCCAAGGGTATCTACAACAATCAGGAACTGGCGATGTTCGATATCTTCCGCTGCGAGAATGGCAAGATCGTCGAACACTGGGACAACATGGAGTCTATTCCGCCACGTGGCGAGTGGGCCAATAGCGGTAAGTTCTGATACTCAGTTTACCCAGCGTCAAGATGAGGGGGGGTGAATGCTTAGTTTTCTGTCGCGTGCCCTCTTGATAGACAACCTATCATTTGATATATACCTTACATAGAAGTTGTCGAATCGACAGGAAGGCGCACGATGGATCAGCTGCCAGGAGAAGACTACCCGGCCCAGATCAAACGCCTTAGGGCCCGCCTCGGCCTTACGCAGGCCGCCCTGGCGGAGAGGCTTGGGGTCTCGTTTCCGACAATCAACCGCTGGGAAAATGGCAAGTCCCGCCCCTCCCAGCTCTCGTGGAGTCAGATCCCGAAGTTGGTAGGCGAGGAGGACGCCGACCAGGTTGCTGAACCCGAACCTCCGCCGTACACCGCTAAGCCGCCCATCCTGGACTTCACTGCCGGGTCGGATGTTGTCCGGGTTCTTGTGGAGGGGGAGCGCCTGTCGTTCGGACACCTGGCCAATCCGGCCTTCGCAACCGAGATAGCCAGCATCGACCCCCTCCCGCATCAGCGCATCGCCGTCTACGACCACATGCTGAAGCAAACCCGGCTTCGGTTCCTGCTGGCCGACGATGCCGGTGCGGGCAAAACGATCATGACTGGCCTCTACATCCGGGAGATGCTCTCGCGACGTCTGCTCAAGCGAGTTCTGATCGTTCCGCCCGCGGGCCTCGTCGGGAACTGGCAGCGAGAACTCTCGACCCTCTTCAACCTTCAGTTCGACATCGTGAGCGGTAGCGATGCGCAGACCGGCAACCCCTTCACGGAGCCGTCAAGCAACCGGCTGATCGTGAGTGTGGACACCTTGGCCGGGAACCACATGTTCGCTCTGCTTCAGGAGCAAGACGTCGAACCGTACGAGATCGTGGTCTTCGACGAGGCGCACAAGCTCTCGTGTGACCGGGGCGCTGACTTCCGCGTTCGCAAGACCGACCGCTACCGCTTGGCAGAGGCAATTGCAGGAGTCTACACAGGCGACCATGCATGGAGGTTGCCGTGGCATGCGCATCACCTGCTTCTGCTAACGGCGACGCCCCACATGGGCAAGGACTATCCGTATTACGCCCTCTGGCGTCTGCTCGAACCCGAGATGCTGACTACCACGGAGGCGTTCGACCAGTTCCCCACTGACCATCGGAAGCAGCACTTCCTCCGCCGGACTAAGGAAGAGATGGTGAAGCTGACCGGCGAGCCACTCTATCCGCGGCGCATCGCAGACACGCTTGCCTACAAACTCACTCAGGGTGAAGTGAGCGAACAGCGGCTGTACGACAAAACGACGGAGTACCTGCAGCGCGTCTACAACAAGGCCAAGCTCCTGAACCAGTCAGCCGCCCGCCTCGCTATGGGCGTTTTTCAACGTCGCCTGGCCAGCTCAACCTACGCATTGTTCCGCTCGTTCGAGCGGCGCATCGAGAAACTCGGCGTGGTGATTGGGAACGTCCAAGCCGGCCGGATCACCATGGAGCAACTTCAGAATCTTCAACGCAGAATCGATGGAGACGACGACATCCTGGAGTCCAAGACCGCAGACGATGAGAGCGCGGAGAACGGCCAGGAAGAGAACGAAGTGGCCGAGGGGAAGCTGCTGCAGAGCGTCATCGCCACCTCCCTTGCCGACCTGGTAGCGGAACGGGAGCAGGTTAAGCAACTGCGAGATCTCGCCCAGCGTGTCAACGATCTCGAACAGTCCAAATTCGACAAGCTGCAGACCGTCATAACCGACTGCAAGTTTGCCGGCGAGAAATTGATCGTCTTCACGGAGCACCGCGACACCCTGAACTTCCTGATACGTCGCCTCGGCGGCATAGGCTATACCGACCAGATCGCCACGATCCACGGCGGCATGCACTACACCGAGCGACAGGAACAGGTCGAACGGTTCCGTAAACCATCCGGCGAGGGTGGCGCACGCTTCATGGTCTGCACCGACGCGGCCGCCGAAGGCATCAACCTTCAGTTCTGCTGGATCATGATCAACTACGACGTGCCGTGGAACCCGGCCCGCTTGGAACAGCGTATGGGCCGCATCCACCGCTACGGCCAGAAGCACGACCCGGTAATCATCCTAAACCTTGTCGCGCCGTCCACGCGGGAGGGCCGGGTTCTGAAGACGCTGCTCGACAAGCTGGAGAAGATTCGCAAGCAGCTCAAGAACGACAAGGTCTACGACAGCATCGGGCGCATCTTCGCCGACGTGTCCATCAAGGCGTACATGGAAATGGCGGTGCTCGGCGATCCCGATGCCATCGCCAAGGAACTCGATGGCCGCCTCACCAAGGAGCAGGTGCAGGCACTCGCAGAGCGTGAGCGCCGCCTATTCGGCGATGGTGGTGATGTGAAGAAGGAACTTCCTCGCCTGCAGGAGAGCATCGAGCAGGAGATCTTCTTCCGCCTCCTCCCCGGGTATGTTCGGCGCTTCATCTCTTCCTCCGCGCCCCTGGTCAACATCCAGGTGGATGGCGATTTGGGAGGCGTCTTCGCGTTGCGCCCGGGCAAAAAGGGCGCGGTTGACCCCCTACTGACAGCGCTCGAGGCCTACCCGGCCCACCAGCGCAAGAGCCTGTCGACGTTGCGGCCCGAAAACCGCGGTGCGTGCGTGTGGATGCACCCCGGCGAGCCGGTGTTCGAACGCTTCCGAGAGATAGTGCGCGGTCAGCTCGGGAAGGATGCCCTGCGCGGCGGCGTCTTCGTCGATCCCACCGCCAAGAAGCCCTACCTCTTTCACCTCGCCAGGCTCAGCGTAGTGCGCAAGCAGGACTCCGAAATCGAGGAACTCGGCCTGGAAGAGACCGTGGAGTGTCGCCTTGTGGGGGTTCGTCAAGCCGAGGACGCGGAGATTTCCCTGTGCCCTGTTGAACACCTGCTGCTGCTGCGGGGCGGGCACGGTCTCCCGTCCGAAGCCCAGCATCTGGCGGTCGAAGCCAAACATCACCGCAACCTGGCTCAAGCCTACCTGATCGAACGTCTCGCCCCCACAATGGCCGTCGAGAACAGATCTTTGCTTCTGAACACGCTCGGAGAGCGGGAAACGTTCGTCAAGCGCGGTTTCGACTTCCAGGAGGTCGAGCTCGCCGTTGCCCGCGCGAAGCTCTTGCAAAAGGCCCGGGAAGGCAACAAAGCCGCCGCGCAGCACCCTTCGGAAATCCGGGAGCAACAGCGCGCGCTGTCTCAGCGCCGGAACCGAGCTCTGGCGATTTTGCGGCGGGAGCCTGAACTGATCGTGCCCGGTAAGGTGGAGTTCATCGCGCACGCACTGGTGGTCCCGTCCACCGATCAGGCAGACATCGAGCGGCATCAAGCCGACGTGGAGCAGATCGCGATGGACCTCGTGCGCGCCTTCGAGGAAGCGGCCGGAGCGAAGGTCCGCTTCGTCCACACGCCCGAGCTGGCGCGCGCGGCCGAGCTCCCCGACCACCCCGGCTTCGACGTCCTTTCCATGCGTCCGAGCAATGACCGTCGCTGCATCGAGGTTAAGGGACGGGCGGGCACTGGCGAGATTGAGGTTACGGACAATGAGTGGGCTCGCGCCTGCAACCTCCGAAGCGACTACTGGCTTTACGTTGTCTATCACTGCGCCAAATCCACTCCGCAGATGGTCCGTGTTCAGAACCCCTTCGAGAAACTTCTGGTCCGCCCGTTCACGAAGACCCAGATCGTGGAGACGGTGCGGGAAGTCGGCGGTGTTCGGATCGCCCATTCGCAGATTATGGAAGCGGGAGAGGTATGAGAAATGGCAGATGACGCCCGCCTCATCGAACGCGCGTTTCCGCTAAAGCAGGCTTCGCTGGACTCGGTCCACGAGAAGAACGTGCGGCACGGGCACATCTCCACGCTCCACATCTGGCCCGCGCGGCGACCGCTGGCGGCTTCCAGGGCGGCGCTTATCGCCACGCTTTTGCCTGATCCTGGCACGCCCGAGGAGCGCCAGAAGCTCTGCGAGCGCATCGGCGGCAAGGTGGTTCAGAAGATCGAGAAGAAAAAGATGCCGGGTGGTCGCATGGTCGAACGAATCAAGGAGGAAACGGAGGGAGGCATCCTCCACTGGCTGGGTTCGGAGCCGACCTCGGGAGGCAGGAAGAAGAAAGAGGAGTACCGTCGCAAAGTGGAGTTCTACGAAGAAGAGTTGGAATGGTTCCGCCAGGAAATTCGCAAGGCCTACGGTGGACGAGCGCCGCGAGTGCTCGACCCCTTCGCAGGAGGTGGCGCCATCCCGCTCGAAGCCATGCGCCTGGGCTGCGAAACAACGGCTGTGGACATCAACCCGGTCGCCTGGTTCATCCTCAAGTGCACGCTGGAGTATCCCCAAAGACTGGCCGGCAAGACCCATCCTCTCCCGGAGTTCGTCCTCGAGGACGAAGAGTTCATGGCGGCCTTCTACAAGGCGCATCCTGGACTGGTCGGGAAGACGAAGCGAACAAAGAAGCAGGCGCAGGAGTTTCGCAACGATCTGTTCCTGAGCGCCAAGTCCGACTCGGGGAAGGAGCCCGAAGCCGACCTGGCTTGGCACGTGCGCGCTTGGGGCAAGTGGGTGCTCGACCGTGCGCGGCAGGATTTGGCCAAGTTCTACGCGACCTATGCGAACTTCGAGCCGATCAAGCCGGGTAGGGCCTACGAGAGGCATCCGATGCGTCTCGTGCCGATCAAAGACAACGGCGTGGCGGACATCGACACGCTCAACGCCCAATTCAGCAAGGAATACCTAGCCGACAAGAAGAATCCGCGCTGGGTAGCCAAGCCCACCGTGGCATACCTCTGGGCCCAGACGGTGACCTGCAAGAATTGCCGCGCGACGGTGCCCCTGCTCAAAACCCGCTGGCTCTGCAAGAAGGCCAACAAGCGCGTGCTCCTGACGATGGAGCCGAGAACGGAGAAGACGGGTGTTATCTTCGGCATCGAGAACGATGTTCAGGTGAAGGGCGGCAATGCAGCGCAGAGGCAGAAACACGATAAGCGCCTCGGTGCGGGTACGATGAGTCGTGCAGGTGCGAAATGCCCTTGCTGCCCCACGATTATGACGATGGAAGACATCCGTCTCTGCAATCGTGCACGCGAAGTGGGCGCGGTAATGACAGCAGTTGCTGTGCAAGGAACCAGCGAAAAGGAATACCGGCTACCGACTGCCCATGAAATCCAGGTGGCGGGGGAAATCGACCAGCACCTCCCGAAAATGTTCACGGATGTGCCCCATGGGCTGATTAAGGAGCAGATTCTTCGGACTGGTCAGGGCTCGAGCTGCAGTTTTAGCATCGTCGCACATGGAATCACCGAGTGGAGTCGGGTGTTTTCGCCACGTCAAATGGCCACTTTTGCCCACCTGATCCGTTCAATCCACGGCGCGACAGAGGTGCTTCGGAGTACGAGCCCATCGGACGAGTGGACGGTTTCAACGATTGCAGCGTTGTGCTGCGCAATGAGTAGGCTCGCTGATTTCCAAAGCAAGCTTGTCACATGGGCTCCTGGCGGCGAGTTCCTTCGGAGCACATTTGTTCGGTACGCACTCCCGTTGGTATGGGACTTCGCCGAAGGCAACCCGCTGGTGGATGCCAGTGGTAGCTTTGTAAGCGCGCTCGATTGGGTCTCCCGTGTCTTCGACCATACTCTTGATGCTGCATCACACGGGAAACCCCACGTGTTCAACCGGTCAGTGCTCAAGTTCGAGTATCCTGACCAGTTCGACGCCATCGTTACCGATCCACCGTATTACAACGCGATCAGATACTCCGACCTAATGGACTTTTTTCATATTTGGCTAAGAAGATCTGCTGCGTCCTTATCCCCTGAAATCGATGCGGCATTCACGAATCCCAATGGGCCGAAATGGAACAAGGATGAAGCTGACGGTGAGCTTGTCGATGACATGACGAGGTTTGAAGGCGATGCCGCCCAGTCGAAGAAGGCCTATGAAGATGGCATGTGTTCAGCATTCCGCCGCTGCCGGGTCAACTTGAAGGATGATGGTCGAATGGTGCTCGTTTTTGCGAGTAAGCAACCGGATGCGTGGGAGGTCCTTGTAGCCGCCGTAATCCGTGCGGGTTTCATCGTAGACGGATCATGGCCAATCCAAACGGAGAGGCAGGCGCGGACGAACTCACTCAATTCAGCAGCGTTGGCCTCCTCGATCTGGCTGGTGTGCAAGAAACGCCCGGACACGGCCCGCCCGGGCTGGGACAACCATGTCCTGGAGGAAATGCGTCGGAACATCCGCGAGAAGCTGCACGAATTCTGGGACGCCGGGATTCGTGGGCCTGACTTCGTGTGGGCCGCGACCGGCCCGGCGCTCGAGGCCTACAGCAAGCACCCCATTGTCAAGAAGGCCAACGAGGCGGGCAAGACGATGGAGGTCGGCGAATTCCTTTCGAACGTCCGCCGCATGGTGGTCGATTTCGTGGTTGGCCAGGCCCTTACCGGGGACGGCCACGGTGCCGATCCTGCTGCCGCCGACCGCATGGATGCAGCCACATCCTACTACCTACTCCACCGCCACGACTTCGGCCTGGAAGAGGCGCCCTACGGCGCGTGCATCCTTTACGCCACGGCCTGCGGGGTATCGGACAGGGACCTGGAATCGACCTGGGATATCCTCGTTCGCTCCGGCGCCAGCGGCGGCAGTCAGGATCAGGATGATGAGGACGAAAAAGTTGATCCGGACGCCGAGGCTGACCCGGACGAGGTGTCGGATTCCGGCAGCAAAGTGAAGCTCAAAACCTGGGCGCAGCGCAAGTACAAGAGCATGGGCTACGAGGCACCCGGCGGCCAGCCCGTGCCGCTCATCGACCGCATCCACCGGCTGATGCATCTCTGGCGGGCGGGCGACGTTCTGAAGGTCGACGAGTACCTGGACGACCATGGCCTGCGGCGGCAGGAGTTCTTCAGGCGGCTTCTGCAGTCGTTGATCGAGCTTTCGCCTGCAGGCAGCGACGAGCGGACTCTGCTCGAATCCTTGAGCAACCACGTTCAGGCCAAGGGAGCCAAGCCGGAAGAGCGCCAGACGACGTTGGCGTTCAGCAAGGAGAACTAACCGACCCGCGTCGTCGGGAGAGGAGCCACATTATGACAAAACTGCACTGGAAGTGCTGGCACGAAGTCGTGAAGTTGCGGGAAGACCTGCGGTCCGGCGAGCTTCCGCTCCACATGTTCGCCGCCGACCTTTACGAGGTTCTCATGCAAAGTGGCAAGCAGCCGGTCTATGAGGATCCGGAGAAGTTCTTCGCCCTCACCTTCCCGACGTACAACCTGCGCCGATTGGTGCGAGACGTGATTCTGCGCGTGGCGGGCAAGAACGATAAGGCTGTGCGCCAGCTCGAACTGACCTACGGCGGCGGTAAGACTCACACGCTGATTGCTCTGCGGCATCTAGTTACCGATCCTGCCAGGCTGCCGAAACTGCCCGCCGTGAACGAGTTCATCGAGGCCATCGGCCAGACGCCGCCCAAGGCGCGAGTGGCTGGTCTCTGCTTCGACAAGCTGGACGTCGAAAAGGGCATGGAGGTGCGCGGTCCGGCCGGCAAGGTGCGCTCCCTCAAGCAGCCATGGAGTGTGCTGGCCTACCAGATAGCGGGCAACGATGGCCTGAAGGTGCTTCACGCGGACAACAAGGCTGAAGAACGCGAGAGCGCACCGGCTGAGAACCTGTTGACGAAGTTGCTGGAGCTTCCCCCCAAGAACAAGCTGAGCGTCCTGATTCTGATCGACGAAGTGCTGATGTACGCCCGAGAAAAGGTCGCGGGGGACGCCAAGTGGAAGGATCGTCTTGACAACTTCTTTCAGTATCTCACCCAGGCCGCCACCAAAGTAGATCGTTGCTGCGTCGTCGCGTCGCTGCTGGCCAGTGATCCGGCGAAGAGCGACAACTTCGGTCGGCAACTGCAAGGCGATCTCTACGACATCTTCCAGCGCCAGCGCGAAGAGGCGGTGGAGCCCGTCGTGAAGGAAGACGTGGCCGAGTTGCTGCGGCGGCGCTTTTTTACCCCTGAAACGATCAAGGATCGGGACGCGTTCCGACCCCACGTCCAAGCGGCGCTCAAGGGCATCTTCGACATCGACGAGCAGACGCAGAAGCAGGGGGGGGACGCCGAGGAACGTTACCTGAAGAGCTATCCGTTCCATCCGGACCTGACGGAGATTTTCTACACGAAGTGGACCCAGTTGGATCGTTTCCAAAAGGCCCGAGGGGTCTTGCGTACCTTTGCGCTGGCTCTGCGCGAGGCAGAGAACTGGGATACCACACCTCTCGTGGGATCGGGCATCCTCCTCAATGCGCCCAACCGGGATGGCCTGTCGGAGGCCCTGCGCGAGCTGGTGACCGTGGCGGACACGGAGGAGCACGAGGGCAAGAAGCAGGCATGGACGGGAATCATCGAAGGCGAGCTCGGCCGCGCCCGTGACATCCAGCGCGATTCCGTGGGCCTTCGGTTGCGGGAAGTCGAACAGGCCGTCGTTGCTACGTTCCTGCACTCGCAGCCTATCGGCCAGAGCGCTAGGTCACGCGACCTGCTCGTTCTGCTGGGCGTAACCCGTTCCGACCGGATCGAGCTGGAGAAGGGGCTGATCCTCTGGGCTCAGGCGAGTTTCTGGTTGGACGACCAGTACACTGCCGCCGGCGACAATCAGATGCCGTCCACTTGGCGTCTGGGGAATCGCCCCAACCTCACACAGATGCACGCGGTCGCTGCGGGCCGCGTTTCCGACGGCGATGTGCGCACCCGCTTGCTGGAAGAGATCGGCAAGGTGAAGTCTCTCACGACCGGAGCCTCCGCCACCGGGGTTCGCGTGCATACGTTGCCAGCTAGTTCTCGTGACATCGAGGACGACAGCCAGTTTCACTTTGCCGTGCTTGCGCCCAAAGCCGTCTCCGATTCCGGTAAGCCGAGTCCCGATGCCAAACGCTACCTGGACGAGACCACCAGACCCGAGAAGCCGCGTGTCTATCGAAACGCGGTCCTACTCCTGACGCCTTCGAAGGATGGACTGGAGGTCGCCTCTGCGAGGGTGCGCGATTACCTCGCGTGGGAGCAGGTTCGTAACGACCTCAGGGAGCAGGAGAAAGATGGCAACATCGACCCGGTACGCAAGCAAACCCTGAACATCAACATCGACAAGGCTAAGGGACGCGTCCCGGAAGCCGTCAAGCAGGCGTACTGCATCGTCGTGACGGTGTCGGAGAAGGACGAGGTTCAGGCCTTCAAAATCAACGTCACCGATGAGCCGCACTTCAACGTCATCAAGAACGATCCCCGCTCGCGGGTTCAGGACTCCTCAATCACGGCGGAGGCTTTGCTGCCTGACGGCCCGTACAACCTCTGGCGCAAGGGCGAGACAAGCCGACGCGTAAAGGACCTGTCGGGAGCGTTCGCTCAACTACCTCATCTCCCCAAGATGCTGAAGACTCAGGCGATCCTCGACACCCTGACGGAGGGCTGCACGCAAGGTTCGTTCGTGCTTCGTTTGACGAGGCCCGACGGGTCGTTCCGCACGTGGTGGCGCACGCGTGCGGATGAAATCGCCATGAGCGATCCGGCTCTTGAGCTGATCTTGCCTGCGGCTGCGGAACTGAGGGAATTGCCCCACCAACTTCTCCTGCCCCGCGCGCTGCCGGGGCTGTGGAAGGGTGACGAGCTTAGGGTCCAGGCCGTTCTCGATTACTTCAACGGGAAGACCGTCGTGCAGGTCCCGCATGACGGCTATACAGAGCCAGTTTCGATTCCCAAGGTCGACACGGAAGTCGTCAACAAGGCTATCACGGCTAGCGTTGAGGCCGGGGTGTTGTGGCTCACAAGCGGTCCGGCCAGCGTTCTTGCGGAGCCGATACCTGCGGGCGTTTTGATGCCGAAGGCGATCCTGCGCGAGCCGCCAGTCATGCCCGCCGCTGCCGAGATTCTGCCGGAGAACCTGCCCAACGCATGGCCTAGGAGACAGGCCACGGCGTTATCCATCGCCACCGGGCTGTCACAGAGGTTTGGCCTCACGATGCCGTGGAAGACGGTCAAGGACGTGATCACGTCATCGATCAATGCTCGATTCACAGAGCTGGACGGCACGTCCGGGAAGTGGCCCTGCGACTACTCGGCGGCGCACTTGATCAAGTTGAAGGTCTCGTCCGCGCCGATCGGCCTCCCGAGCGCCGGCGGGATCGGCCCGGCAACGCCCGCCAAGTGCCTCGTTGCCCACGCCGAACTTGAATCGTCGGAGATCCAGGACCTCGCGGAGATCATCCCGAATCTCCTCGAGTTGAAGGTGAAGTTCAACACACCGCTGAAGTTCCGAGTCCAGATTGAGCTCGGTGACGGCAAAGAAAAGCCGTCAGAGGAGACCGTCAAGGAAATCAACAAGCTCCTGAAAGAACTGAAGAATGGATTCCAGTTTGAGTAACACTTCCGCAACGTCTGCTATCCGGTGGGAGCACGAACACCAGCAGACCGGAGGCGTCGCAAAGGAGGCAACCTCGTGACGACACCGCTCGCTCGGCGAGAAGTATCGATCCTATCACCTCTGCGCTACCCAGGGGCGAAGCGGTGGCTCGTTTTTCGAACCCCTTGCTAGGAAGCGTCCGAAAGAGGTGTACCAAACTCTGCCCCAACAAGTGCTCATAAGTAAAAGCATTTGCCAAAAACGCCGCATAATTACGCACTCTGTACCTCGTTCGTATCTACCCGTCACTAAACCTAAAATGCGGCTGGCGGGCGATGGCGGCCTGGTTGGCGGCTTCGCCGGACTCGAGGAAGGCCTGCCACTCGACGGCCTTGCGGAGGATTTCGGCCACCCGGGGCGTCTTGGGGGCCTTGGGAGGCCTGCGGTGGAGAATCCTGGACGGGAACGGCGTGGACCACCCGGTCGGCGGGCACACGGCCATCAGGGTGCCGATGTTGCCGTTTTCGAAGATCCCCTTGGGCCTCAGAGCGATCTCGACCTTCTGTTCGCGGTAGGCGGCCACGGGCGCGCCGTCTGCGCCGCCAACGGCGGCGAAGAGAGCATGTGCGGGTGACTCACCGGCCACTTCGGTGTATCATGGCAGATAATACCCGGTGCCCCTGTGTCCATGATGGGAGCCGGGGCTTGCGAGGCTGCGGACCGCGCGGATGAAGAAAACTGCAAAGCTTTAGGCCGCATTTCGCGGGGTATGAGTAGGCAAGAACAATGAAATCCAGGATTGCCACTGCTTCGGTACACAGAGTACCGCCAGACCTGAAAGAGGCTCTTAGCGCTGCTCCGGACGCACTAGCTGCGTGGAACAATCTTACGCCGCTCGCGCGCAATGAATGGGTCTGCTGGATTATCTCCGCAAAGAAACTGGAAACAAGACGGAATCATATCGGGCGAGTTTGTTCGGAACTTCAGGAAGGAAAACGCCGGCCATGCTGCTGGGCCGGCTGCCCTCATCGATGAAAACTCCTACCGGCTCAACTCCACTAGTCTCGTTCCATCGGCATAACGCCCAAGCAGGATATTCTAAGAAAGGCCGCACTTATCTCTTTGGCAACCGCGCAAATCGCATGGACCCGGTCCATGCCGCAAACCCCGCTAAATGCTGTGTTGGAACCATGGAGAGTAAAAAGCGGGAAATCGAAGCCGGCGGCCCAGGGATGGTAGCGCATCGAGAAATCGCGAAGCTAGCTTCTAGAGCGCTGGGCCATCCTGTTCGAATTTCAGCAATTCCACAATGGCTCATACGGGCCACCTTCGCGGTAGCAAAGCTCTTCAATGAGCATCAGGATGAGCTTCTTGAGTTCTTTGCCACGATGATGACCAACGGCGCCGTGGCTCCGGCAACTGAAAAACACTGCCTTAATGCTCAATTCCGCGAGCTGGCAGCTGTCTCATGAGCTGGCTCTATGGCGCTGTTTGCCCGCCCCAGGTAACCGGACTTATCAGGGTGACCCGCACAAGAAGAAACCGGTATTCACTGCTCTCCATCGCGAGCTGCGCCCTGGCTCTGTCGGCCGTTCTGGGTTGCGGCCACTCGGACCTGGCGGCGGTCGATTACAAGCCGCAGCGGATAGATGACTGGAGGATATCGACACCCGCGGCACAGGGATTAGACCCGGAACTTGTGGACGAACTGTACACCGGCGCCGCGAAGCTGGAGACTCTCTATGGCCTGCTGGTGGTTAAGAACGGCCATCTGATCGCTGAAGGCTACTTCAACGCCGGAGCCATCGACCAGCTTTCGGGTCGACAATCAGTGACCAAGAGCGTGACGTCGGCCTTGGTAGGGATCGCGCTGGAACAGGGCTGCCTGGAGAGCCTAGACCAGAGACTCGTCGACTTCTTCCCGGAGCTTGAGAAGCAGATAGCGGATCCGCGCAAGAAGCAAATCACTCTCCGGCAGATGCTCAAGATGCGCGCCGGCTATCCCAACGAGGAGTCCACGCCGCCGTATCTCGAGCTGCTCTTCTTCCGCGACAACTGGAGCTTCATACCTCACCTGGTCGACTTCCCGCTCACCGGCGATCCGGGGGAGAAATTTCAGTACTCCAACCTGTCGTCGCACCTTTTGGGAGTCGCGGTCGCCCGGGCGTGTAAAACCGATCTCGAGTCCTACGCGCAGAAGCGCCTCTTCATCCCTATCGGGGCAGCGGTAGAGAAGTGGAGCCGCGACGCCGACGGATACAACTTCGGCGCGCTGGAGATTTACCTAACAGCGCGCGACATGGCCAGGTTCGGTCAATTGTATCTCGGCGGAGGCAACTACGAAGGAAGGCAGGTTTTATCAACCGAGTGGGTTGAGAATTCACTGCGAAGTTACAGCTCGGGCATCAGGATAGGTGGGTGGTTGACCAGCCGATACGGCGACTTCCGCAACCTCGGGTACGGCTACCAGTGGTGGTCCGCCCGGGTCGGCGGCCACTCCTTCAACTACGCCGCGGGGCACGGGGCTAACTACATCATTCTACTCCACGACCTCGACATGATAATCGTAAGCACCGCCGATCCGCTGTACGGCCCCGAGCTGGCCGCCGGGGGCGGCTGGAAGTTTGAAGGAGCGATCAACAAGACGGTGGCCAGGTTCATCAAATCGCTACCTACAGCAGATTAGAAAGGAGAACGGCCATGGGCCTATCGAGTGCGTATTTCTTGCTGACATACACCTTCGAATTCGGCCACTGCTTCCTGTAATGCGCCCGAAGCGGGGGATATTTACGCCAAGCGCCCGGACGGAACCTCGGAATAACCTGATGCAAGGATGCGAATGGCAGGCATGAACGTAGGAAGTAACGGAGAAAAGGAGGGTCGAAAACAGCGGGAGGCCTTCTCGGTAGAGAAACTCTATGAGAAGTACTATGCGGGCGAAAGGGCCAGGCGCGGCCTCTTCGATGCGCTTGCCGCCTGGAGCCGGCCGGGCAGAGTTCTCTACCCCGGCAGCTTCATTCACATAACCGCATCCTTCGTGTTTCCCTCGGTTGTGTACGTGGACAACAACCGCGACGCAAGGCGATTCTTCGCCAAGATGGGCGATGTCGCCGCCTTCGCGAACAGGCACAGGGTCTACAGCGAAAAACCCGAGATAATCTTTCATGGCCTAAGCTACGAGGCTGGCATCCCCGAATCCGAGAACGCCTTCGACTTGCTCATCTCCCTCTACGCCGGCTTTATCTCGAAATCCTGCAAGCGCTACTTGAAGATAGGCGGCATCCTAGCTGTGAACAATAGCCATGACGACGCCAGTCTTGCCTCCATCAACCCCGATTACGAGTTTATCGGGGTAATTCAGAAACGCGGTGATAGGCTTCGTGTGGTCGAGGAGAACCTCGATTCCTACTTCAAGCCAAAGAGGGAAACGAGGGTGACAGAAGAGTTGGTCCGCAAGCTGAACCGGGGCATCGGCTACACCAAGACGGCGCCGGCATACCTGTTCAGAAGGAAGCGCTAGCCGCTGCTGAGCAAATCAGTTCCGCCATTTGAGAACCTTCTGGCCTTGAAAACCCATCATCCGAAATCCAGGGGAGGTGTCATGGATTCCAGTAAGACCCCGAGTTTCGGAAACTCTCCATCTTCCGCGAGCAATTGGCCGGCTCGAGGAGCGCTGCCCCAGAAAATCGAGAGTCCGGATTTATTTCGCGCGGCCCTGAGCGAGCCAGAATAACTCTGCCTGAGAGCCATGCCTCGGTGTCTTGCAAAACTGACCGATTTCACAGCCCTTGTTAATTCAATCAGTTGGCGCGTATTTCGATGACCGCGCCGGTCGAAAACACCACGCCCGGGAAAAAACAAGTATTTAAGCGAGCCCTCGTCTATTGACACATGCTAACTAATTGTTATGCTTTCAGCATACCGAAGCAGCACAAGTTGCAAAATTTCCGTTAATCCGTGAGAAGGTCTTCTCCGCTAGCAAAATCGATATTCCTACACGCGAGCGGATGCTGTTAGGAGTGCTCTTTTCAACTACGGGCAAGGAAGAACTTGGCATCGTAATTGAGCGCGTCGATCGCCAGTGCTATGTGAAGCTGCTCTTTGCCGCGATCCGGGAAGTACAGAACCCACCAAGCACACTAAGGATTTTGGAGAAAAAATGACCCCGAGCTGCGTGAGAAGGAAGGCTCCGAGCCGGCCTGGAAGTCTAGTGGATGAATGAGAAGCCGGAAGCAGCGGGCTAGCGGTTGCTAGCTTCCACGCATCGCCGCTTGCAGTAGTTGTGCTGAAAAACCCCACGGAGTAGGCGCGCTGCCCATCGCCGAAATCACTTCAGAAGACACACCGGTTTTAAACGGAGACCAAAATTCAAAGCCCGCTGGCCCCATTTTCGTGTCAACGAAGAATCAAGAAGCAGCGAACCGGCTGTGAAGGGTGCTCGCAGCGGAAGAGGCGGCCATCGGAAAGCGGCGCGTTCGAGAGACTGTGGTGCTGTGGTGTGATGGACGATGCAGCACTCAAACGAGTTCGAGTCCTTCCCCAAAGCGCTTCGGAAGATTGAATGCAAGCTAAGGAGTATGCGGCTGTGACTAGGCTCGGACACCTATCCAAGAGTGTAGCGGCGTGGCTACTCGAGGGAGACCCGTCGGTGCTGTGGCAGACTCAGAGAGATCTCTTGGGCCGCGCTGAATCCACATGGACTAGAACGCGTCGCAGGGTTGCCCGCGAAGGCTGGGGAGCATGCCTGCTGTCGTATCGATCGGCCGATGGTAGGTGGGGCGGCGGACTCTACCAGCCGAAGTGGACATCTACTTTCTATACGCTTCGTTTGCTAACACAATTGGGCCTGCAGCCAAGGCACCACGATGCGAGATTGAGCTGCCGCCTGCTGCTAGAAAAAGGCGTAAGCAGGGAAGGCGGTGTAAGTCTCTGGAACTCCGAGTGGACGGACACCTGTGTCACGGCGATGCTGCTTTCGATGGCCTGTTACTTCGGTTTCGGCGAGAGCGAGCGGTGTGATCGAATGGTGGAATGGCTGCTCGGAGAGCAGATGGCCGACGGCGGGTGGAACTGCAACAGCGCACGGGCAGGACATTCGTCGTTTCACACCACCATCAGTACATTGGAGGGATTGGCCGCGTTTACATCGGTCCGCAGAAGTGATTCGAGGTTGCAAAGAGCAGCAGACAGCGGCCGCGAGTACTTTCTCCGGCATCGGCTGTACCGATCCGAGCGCACCGGAGAAATCGTGCGGCCGAGCTTCTCGAAACTCTCGTTCCCCCCACGCTGGTACTTCGACGTGCTGCGGGGTTTGGAACACTTCAGGGTGGCCGGCGCACAGTGGGACGATCGCCTAGGCGACGCCGTGAACGTGTTGACCTCCGCGCGAACTAAAGATGGGAAGTGGCGAGCGCAGAATTGGCACAGCGGAAAGGAGTATTTCCGCATCGAAGGAGGGCGTGAGCCCAGCCGGATGAACACTCTTCGCGTTCTCCGCGTTCTTAGGTGGGTCGACTCGAAGCAGAATTAGGCAATACGCGAAGATAGCCTAATTCCAATCAGCGCTTACCAAGTACTATTCGGTTCCACTGGATACCGCGATGCAAAACGGCTCTTCGCCAAGAGGCCTTCGCGAACTCTCGGCAATGCCCTCGTTTTAACGCTGCCCCAGCCGCCATCCAGGTCTGCTACAGTGAAAAAGCAAAGGCGCTGCCGATCCTGCTAAGCGATATTGATGCTGCGCTTTTAGCAAACGCCGGCTAGGCTGCTCTACCCTAGAACCAAAGGGCAGCATACCGCGCCTTATCGAAAAATCAATCCTCGCCTTGAGTCCTTGGTCTATGGCAAGCAAGTCTTCAAAGTAGAGCACGCAGCATCACTAAGCCTGATAGCCAGTGCTGAGTTACCTGTGGGCAGCCTGAGTAGGGATAGTCTCCGATAATGACTCATCAGACCGCCGCTCTGCTCAGGCTATCTAAACAGCGGTTTGCATGCCGCGATTACACATCCTTGCGGCCAAGTGCACGGGCCGTATTCAACCAAGATCTACGTTTTTCATCAGTGGACCTCTTGACTGGAGAAAACACACTGAAGCGGTTGGGCCTTATGCCGCAAATCCTAAATACCTGCCGATCAGTTTGTTTCAAAATAGCATTGCCATAGGCCAGGCGCAGGAAGAAACCTGGCGTATCTGCAGTAATCAAGACTCTTGCTGAGCGCCCTTTGAGCAGGGGCTTCGGAAGCGGCCATTTACTAGATGGATCATAGGCAGCGCCGGGCAGCAAGACTCGATCGAAAACTCCCTTAAGCCGGGCTGGAAAGCCACCCCACCATAGCGGGTGGCCCAGAACAAAATGCTCGCACCATTGAAGGTTATCCCAAAAGGCTCTAAGGTCTGCCTCGAGCGGCGCGGTTGTTTGGTAATGCCCTCCTTCGAGGTTGGGATCGAAGTTCATGGCAGCCAGGTTGAGGCTTCTAACCTCGTGTCCACCCTCCTTTACTCCATCGAGATAGGCGGAAACAAGACTAGCGCAAAGACTCTTCGGGCCCGGATGGCCGATGAATGCGAAAACGCGCTTGCCTGCCATACAATTCCCCTCATTATCCGATCGAAATACTCATCTTGCGGCGGCAGGCGCTAATTCGAGCTGTCTGGCGCGCAACAGGTGCCGCGGCTATGATGCGTACTAGAGAGACATTCCGAAACAGATTTTATTTGATAACCGCAACTAGCGCCATAGCGCTCGTAACCTGGATTTAGCACTCAGATAGGAAAGCCGGAAAAATCTGATGAAAAACACTGCTGCTTTGAAATGCCCACTAGTGTGAATGTATTCGATATGTACGCTATCAATAAGGAAGCCTACATCGGAATCGTTCACTTCCAATCAAGGAGACCGCTGTCTGCCTCGCCTGCCGGCAATCTAATGAAAATTCGCCTAGTACTACAGGGAGTCTACATACGCGGCTCGAACGGCAGCTTTTAAGTTGACAACCAACTCGGGCTCAAGCAAATTTGCTTAGAAAACCGCGGAGGTAAGTCAGTGGGAATTAAATTCAATATGATCGTAGTGTTTGTGGAAAACCTGACAACGATGGTAATTTTTTACAGGGAGACACTCGGCTTGAAAATCGACTGGAACGGAGAAGGTCCCTATGCGGAATTCGAGCATGAAGGGATTCGATTCGCCATGTACGAGCGTTCGAAGCTGCCCGAACTGCTTGGGCGAGAGCCCGAATATCCAAGGGGTTTGAACGGAAGTTTCGAACTGGTAATCAACGTGGGCGCGAAAGAAAACGTCGATACTTTTTTCGAGCGCATAGCAAGTCAGGGAGCTGCAAGGGTCTACGCCCCCCGTGACGAACCCTGGAAGCTTCGCTCAGCCATGATAGCCGATCCCGAGGGCAACCTGGTTGAGATAGCATCGGATTTCTGGGAGTAGGGATGAGCTACTTCATCAACGAGGATTCGACAAACCTCGATTACCTACAAGCACGCCTTGAGGCGACAGACCTGATACCAAGTCTCCAACCCCTGCTCAATGATCTGACGGAGAAATTGGGTGCGCTCAAAAAGACTGGGGTGAAATCTCTCGCCGATTTGAGAATCCGGCTAAAAACCAAGAGGTCGCTCGCATCTCTTGGCGAGGATTCCGGGATAGATACCAGCTACCTCGTGCTGCTTAGGCGCGCGGTCGAAGGCTTCTTTCCCAAACCACCGCCGCTGAAGGTTTTTAATTGGTTGAACAAGGAAACGATAGCCAAGCTGGATCAGGCCGGTATCAAGAATACCCAACAACTCTATGAAGCTGGCTCGTCTGGCATTGACAAGCTTGCCAAAAACACGAAGCTTGAGAAGGAAGATCTGTCGGAGTTTCTGGCGCTTTCCGATCTCTCACGCATCCAGTGGGTTAGCCCTACCTTTGCAAGGGTGCTGACTGCCGCGGGCCTTGCCAGCGCGGCAATGGTGGCGGCAGCGAATCCCGAAGCACTCTATACGGCTCTTATTCGCGCCAATGACAATGCTCGTTTCTACAAAGGCAAGGTGGGACTTCGCGATATAAAGCGGCTCATTGCGGCCGCCGCCTATGTCCCCGTCGGATAAACTTGCGCCAGAACATAGGCTCCGGGAAAAAAGGCTCGTGAAGGTTTGAAAATGCATGGAAGACCAACCTGAGGCGCTGGCCCATTCGAAAAGCAAATGCCAAACAAGCGGCAGGGGATAAGAGGGCGGTAAATGGAGGCCCAGCCAAGACTTGCAGCCTCGCGCAGCTATGCCGGAGACTTGGTTTAGGCATTGATCAAAACGAGAATACGAATAAAATGAAGAGAATACGAATAGAGTGAAACTGTAGGAGGAAAGCATGAAAGCTTGGTTTGAGGGCTCTAACGAAATCGAATGCAGCCTCGAACGCGTGAAGGAAGACATCGAAGACCTCGGTGAGCATTATGCTAGGATGATCAGCTTCATACCAAATACCTCTCAGGTCGAACTGGCGGATCAGGGCGATGATTGGATAACCATCAAGACCAAAGAATGGGCAATAAAGCGGACGAATATCGTTAAACGAGTCGAGAAAGAGAGCGTGCTTATCGAATTCGATGAGGAATTCCAGGCCGGAAAGTCAATTAAGATAGGGGTGCATCTCTTAGACGAGTTCACGGCCACCGGGACGGGAGTTAGACACCGCTTGATTATAAACGTTGACAAGGCGCCGGGGCTCTTCGGGTTCTTCTATCGCAAATTCGCCAGCTCTGATGTAGGAAAAGATCTACTAGACTCATACAAATCCTATTTAGAATCAATATAGACCCTTTTTCTAACACAAACGGGAGCTAACAAGCTGAGCAGCCATAGCTCTGAAAAAAGAGACCGCCCTCCCCATCATCGAGGCGCCTCGCTGAATCGAACAGTCGGGGCGCCCGGCGCCGTTTTCATGGGGCTTGGCTCCATTCTAGGTACTGGTATCTTCGTCAGCATCGGCATTGCCGCCGGCGTGGTTGGTCCCTCCGTTGTTCTGGCCGTGGCGCTGGCTGCCATCGTTGCCGCCTTCAACGGTCTCTCAAGCGCCCAGCTTGCCGCAAACCATCCGGTGAGCGGTGGTGCATATGAGTATGGATACCGCTACCTCCACCCGACTCTCGGCTTCACTGCCGGATGGATGTTCCTATGCGCCAAATCGGCATCGGCCGCAACGGCGGCTCTGGGCTTCTCGGGATATCTGCTTGCCGGATTTGGCGTCGAAGGGAGGCTTCCCCGCATTCTGCTGGCCATCGCGATAGTTGCCTTGCTCACCGCCGTAGCCGCGGGAGGGATGCAGCGCAGCAATCTCGCCAACGCGATTATAGTTTCATTCACCCTGCTCTCCCTTGCAGTGTTCGTTCTTGTCGGCGCTCCGATAGCCATTGAAAACGGCGCATCGCAATTTCTTCCCTTCTTCGGTTCAGATGGCAGCAGCGCGCTGCTGCGTGGAACCGCGCTGATGTTCGTGGCCTATACCGGATACGGTCGTATCGCCACCCTGGGCGAGGAGATTCGAAATCCGGCGCGGAATATCCCTCGGGCAATTCTTGCCACCCTGATCGCAACCATGCTTCTCTATGCTTCCGTAGCGGCAGTCGCCGTGGGCGTAATTGGCGCGGATGCCCTCTTCGAGGCTACTCGCACGGCAGCAGCGCCGCTCGAAGTTGCGGCTAAAAGCTTCGGGGTTCCCTGGATTAGCTGGCTTGTCGCAGGAGGGGCTGCGGCGGCCATGGCCGGCGTGCTGCTCAATCTACTGCTCGGCCTATCGCGTGTTATACTCGCCATGGGGCGCCGGCGAGATTTGCCGAATTGGCTCTCGCACGTGGATTATCGGCGGAAGTCGCCGAACCGAGCGCTTATTCTAACGGGAGTGCTGGTAATCGGGCTCGTTCTCATTGGCAGCGTCGGAATAACCTGGTCGTTCAGCGCCTTTACCGTGCTGGTTTACTATGCGCTGACAAATCTGTCGGCACTGAGACTTCCCGCCAAACAGCGGCGTCTTCCACGCATCATCCCACTCCTTGGGCTTTCAAGCTGCCTGGGCCTGGCCTTCTGGGTGGAGCCGGTGATATGGATAGCCGGACTCGGTCTAATAGCCCTGGGACTCGCGTGGCATCTTTTGGCGGCATCTGGAACCCCCCGATCCCCGCGGGGATAGCTATCGAACTGAAGCGAGAAGAAGATGGATTCGGTTTAGCCGCTGTTTCGGTGAAATTACCAGGAAGTTTTGATTGTGCACACTCAATTCTCACTGCGCTGATAAGGGTTCTAGCTAGTGCGCTTTTGCAAGATGAAAGAATTTCTCAAGCCAGGACGAAATTTTTAGATGGGGCTATTGCAAAATAAGGATTTATGAGCTACTTTTTTGCAGTTCCGCCGGGATATGACTCTGCTAGCGGGGAAGAGTTCAGGCTGCCGCCAGGAGCGGTACTTTCGAGTATCGCAGCTTAAATCCGGCTTCCGGCGGATTGCTTTCACGGCGGCGAGCATCAGAAGTCATACCTACGCGATCCCGCAAAGCGCTTGGTGTTCTTAGTTCGAAGTACAGTGGCATTCAGCGGCAAAGAGATGGGCAGATATTGAAACCGGAAGAAATAATCAAAGAACTGAAGCTTCAACCGCTGCCTGAAGAGGGAGGATTCTATGTCGAAACCTATAAATCCTCGGTTGAGCTTCCCGCCGATATAGTATCTTCCCCCTACGATGGAACCAGGCCTGCCAGTACGGCAATCTATTACTTACTCACCCCCGATACCTTCTCCGCGCTGCACCGGCTACCCAGTGACGAGATTTTCCACTTCTATCTGGGAGATCCGATCGAGCTTCTCGAACTAGGCAAAGACGGCCGGGGCAGAGTGCTGCGATTGGGCCATGATATATTTGGGAATATGAAGCTGCAGCATGTTGTGAAAGGTGGAACATGGCAGGGTTCAAAACTGATTTCCGGAGGTAGTTTTGCTCTTCTAGGAGTAACAGTTGCGCCAGGTTTCAGTTTTAATGACTACGAGGCTGGCAGGCGAGATAGGCTTGTAGAACTATATCCGGATTTTGAAAAACTGATCAGTGAACTAACGCGGTAGGATAAGAATTCCCATTTTCCTGAGTTCTGACTTAGTACAGCCAATTCATTTTCGAAGTTTATATTGCGCCACGTGGTAATAGCCAGGTGTTTCGACATCCGTCTCCTTTTTGAGACCCTCGGCCACCCTGCACTACTCGATTGGTTCCAACCAAGGTAGGCAATTGAATCCTGAGAAAAATCGGAGTATAGTAGCGAGTTTGAGGCAGTAAGGGAGAAGGGTGTCCGAAAGCCGCCAGATGCCGGCAGCCTGAGAAGTCTATCTACGGCCTATCTCAGAAACTTTCGCCGAGGTGGAGGACTCGCTGAGTGAAGACGATGGAATCCAATAACGCGAAGGAGAATGGATGCGCGCTCACTACTTACAGCATGTGCCGTTTGAAGGACTCGGCGGCATCAAGGCCTGGCTTCAAAACGCCGGTTATAAAATAAGCTCTACCAAATTCCACGAATCGGCAAAGCTGCCTTCTCCGGATGAAATCGATCTACTGGTGCTTATGGGCGGCCCCATGAGCGCCAATGATGAAGAAGTATTTCCTTGGCTCAGCTTGGAAAAGGAATTTCTTCGCGGGGTTATTGGATCCGGCAAGCCCGTGCTGGGTGTTTGTCTAGGCGCACAGCTTATAGCAAGCGCCATGGGTGGAGATATTTTCCCGAATCCCGTAAAAGAGATTGGATGGTTCCCTGTTCGATCCGTGGCCGCAAAGCCGAATACCACCTTCGTTTTCCCGGAATCAACCGAGGTTTTCCACTGGCACGGCGAAACCCTTAGCCTGCCGCCCGGAGCAATAAGAATCGCGGAAAGCAGCGGGTGTCGAAATCAGGCCTTTCAGATTGGCAAATCCGTTATCGGGCTTCAGTTTCACCTGGAAACCACGCCGGAATCGGCGCGGGAACTGGTTTCAAATTGTAGGAATGAACTGGTTCCATCTCCCTATGTGCAATGCGAGAAGGAAATTCTGCTGAATTGTTCGGAGAACTGCGCCGCTATCAATCGATTGATGGGCGATGTGCTCTCGTATCTATGCAGAGGCTGAAAACCAATCCATGCCCCCGAATTCGCAGAGGCGGCAACAGGGGCGCGCCACGCTCCCCGGCAGGCAGTTTACATGCATCACGAAAGCGCCTGTAGTGTGGAACACACCGGATGCTAGCTAGGCGCCGCAGGAATCTGAAGAGTTAACCGGAGCTTACCGCGCATAGCCTTGTCCGCGGCCCGAATTCCGGACTTTCAAACCTCGCCGAGTTTTCCGATATGCCTGATATCCTTACCCTTCACCATGAAGATTACCTGCTCCGCAAGATTGGTGCAGTGATCGGCCATACGTTCGAGTACCTTGGCCACCGATTGTATATGCATTCCGTGCTCCACGTTGGCCTCATCCTTCATCATATCCAGCAATGCGTGGAAAACCCGCGTATAAAGCTCATCCACCTCGTCGTCCCGATCAACAACAGCCTGTGCTTTTTCGGCGTCGCCCGCTACAAAGGCATCAATTGCATCCCGAATCATTGATTGGCCAATCGAAGCCATCCGTCGGATATCGACGTAGGATATGGGCGGCAGCTCAGTTCCCAAATCCGCGACTCGTTCTGCTATGTTCACCGTCAAATCCCCGATGCGCTCCAGATCGGTAACCATCTTCAGAGCCAAGGTAATGAAACGAAGGTCTAGGGCCATAGGTTGTCGTTTTGCCAGTATAATCAAGCAAAGCTCGTCGGATACAATTTCATCATAATTTACCTGATGATCCATCTCGATTGTTTTTTTGGCCAGGTCTATATCGCGTTCCACGAGGGCCTTTACCGACTGCGCGATCATTTTCTCCACCTTTCCGGCCATTAGCAGGATTATCTCGCGAAGTTGGCTCAGCTCCGTCTCATACTTTCTATCCGTGTGTGACTTTCTCATGTTTTCAATACCATGCCTTCCCAATCATTGAAACGCCGTTAACCGAACTTTCCGGTGATGTAGTCCTCTGTACGCCTTTCCTTTGGAGCGGTAAACAGCTGGTTTGTCTCCCCAAACTCGACAAGCTCGCCCAGTAGAAAGAATACGGTGTAGTTGGAAACTCGCGCCGCTTGCTGCATGTTGTGAGTAACTATGATTATGGTATAGCGTTCCACCAAGCCGTGAATCAAGTCTTCTATCCGCGCGGTGGCGATAGGATCCAGCGCTGAGCAAGGCTCGTCCATCAGCAGCACATCCGGCTCGACGGCCAAGGCACGCGCGATGCAAAGCCGCTGCTGCTGCCCACCCGAAAGGCTGGCGCCTGGCTCGTCAAGACGATCTTTAACCTCCTTCCAGAGAGCCGCCTGCTCTAGGGCGCGTTCAACAATCTCGGGAGCCTGCTTTATCCGCTCGGATTTCGTCAGCTTGAGCCCAGCCAGCACGTTTTCCCGCACGGACATTGTCGGAAACGGATTCGGCTTCTGAAACACCATACCAACCCGCCTGCGAAGGAGCACGGGGTCCACTCCTCTATCATATATATCGCCGCCATCGAGTTTGACAAGCCCCTCTACTCTCGTTCCGGGAACCAGCTCGTGCATCCTGTTGAGACAGCGTATGAAGGTGGATTTACCGCAGCCCGAGGGGCCGATAATAGCAGTTACTTGCCTTTCGGAAATATTCATATTGATAGAGCGAATAGCCTGCTGATTACCGAACCAGGCCGATAGGTTTTCGATGGAAAACTTGGCGCTAAGAGAGCCTTCCTCCGGTAAGGGATGCCTTGGCGGCAGAGTTGAGACTATAGGCGATTTCACTGCCTTCCCCGCTGTTGCATCCGGCGTCGAGTTCATTCTGCTAGCCGACGCCATTACCAATCCCTCCTCTTTTGGAGGCGGTTGCGCAGGTAGATGGCCAGTCCATTGAGCGCTAGCATTGTAAGCAGCAACACCACGATACCCGCGGCCGCATTATTCAGGAATTCTTGCTGCGGGCGAGAAACCCAGTTGAATATTTGAATCGGCAACACAGTAAAGGGAGAGTTGATTCCATCGGGCAGGAAGGCAATGTAAGCCAATGCGCCCACGACTAAAAGAGGAGCAGCCTCTCCAATCGCCCGTGAGACAGATAGGATGGCGCCCGTCAGAATTCCCGGAAACGCCACGGGCAATACCACCTGTCGTACGGTTTGCCAGCGTGTCGCTCCCAGCGCATAGGCTCCCTCGCGGATAGAAAGCGGAACAGTCCGCAGGGCCTCGCGCGAGGCCATGATTACAATGGGAAGGATAAGGAGGGCCATGGTGCAAGCGCCTGCCAATAAACTCCTTCCCATTCCGAGGGTGCGTACAAACAGCTCGAGGCCGAGCAAGCCGTATATTATGGAGGGAATGCCCGCTAAATTGGCGATGTTGATTTCTATAAGATTGGCGAGCCAGCCGCGCCCGCCATATTCTTCGAGATAAACCGCTGCCCCAACTCCAACAGGAAGGGCCATTGCCGCGGTCAGAACGATCAAGTAGATGCTTCCAACGAGGCCCGGTAGGATACCTGCTTTTTCTGCCTTGCGCGATGGATAGCTGCTTAGGAAGTCCCAATTCAGGCGGCCTGCGGAATCAATTGCAACATCGATTACCAGAACCAAGAGTACCGCTAGGGGCAGCACAACCGCGACAATGCACAGAGCGATGAAGGCCTTCTCGGCAAGCTTGCGGCGCAGGGTGAACTTACTCATATCTTCCCCCGGAAGCGACGCGCCATTCGCTGGCTCAATATGTTCATCACAAAGGTAATAAGAAAAAGAGAGGCGCCCACTACAAAGATTGTCCTGTATTCTATGGTTCCCGTGGGTGTGTCTCCGAGGCTGATTTGAACTATGTACGCGGTCATGGTTTCGATGGGTACGCGCGGGTCCAATGTCCACCTAGGCTGCTGTCCGGCCGCTATAGCCACTATCATGGTTTCGCCTATAGCACGCGATGTTGCCAGGATTACAGAGGCCACTATGCCGGAGAAAGCCGATGGAATGCTTACCCGAAAAACCGTAGCCAGCCTCCCTGCTCCAAGAGCGTATGCTCCTTCTTTCAGGCTGGCAGGCACCGCATGTAGGGCATCCTCGCTTAGCGAAGAAATCATGGGAATAATCATTATCCCCATCACTATCCCCGGGCTCAGGGCATTGAAGCCGGCAAGTCCTGGTATGAAGCTCTGCAGCAGCGGTGTAACGAAAATCAATGCGAAATAACCATAGACTATGGTAGGAACACCGGCCAGAATTTCGAGCGCTGGTTTAACTGCCTTTCTCAGGCCCTCCCGTGCAAACTCGCTAAGGTAGATGGCGACAAGCAGGCCCAGCGGCAGCGCCACCGCGATGGCGATAAGCGAAGTTAAAAACGTGCCGGCAATAAGCGGCCAAATCCCAAAGTGCTTCTCGCTGAACAAAGGCGTCCACTGGGTGTCGCCAAGAAACTCAGCGAGAGACACGTCTTGAAAGAATCCCGCTGTCTCAAAGGCCAAGACAGCCAGTATGGCAGCGGTTGTAAATATGGAGAGAATTCCGCTGCAAAGCAGTCCAAATTCCACCAAGCGCTCACGAAACGGCGTTGCGTTTATGCGAAAATCCGCCTTCTGACCCTTCTTTGAACGGTTCATAGCTCCTACTGCCCGCTCAAGAGTTCCTCGATAGTTACGCCCACTTGAGACCCCCTGCCTCCAAAGATGGATCCCACAATGCGCTTATCGAAACGCTGCTTAACAAGCTCATAGTCTCGATCAGGAAGTGGAATATAGCCAACCTCCATAACTAGGGGTCCGCCCTCGGCAAGATAGAAGGAAATGAAGTCCTGCACGGCTTTGCGCTCGGCTGCCTCCGTGTTGACATAAATGAAAAGCGGCCGGGAAAGAGGCTGGTATGTGCCATCGGCCACGGTTTCAAGGGAGGGCGCGATGGGCTCAGAGCCGTTGTCCTCATTGCCATCGTCTATAGGTATTATCTTGAGTTTGTCCATGTTTTCCACATAGTAGGCGAGTCCGAAAAAGCCCAGCGCATGAGTATCGCTGGCTATTCCCTGCACTAGTACATTATCATCCTCGCTAGATGTGAAGTCGCCCCGGCTAGAGTGCTCTTCCCCTACAATGGCCTGTGTGAAATAATCATAGGTTCCGGAGTCCACTCCCGCCCCGAAGAGATGTATTTCCTCATCAGGCCAATCCGGCCTGATCTGATTCCAACGAGTTATTTCCTCCTGTGCCTCGGGGGACCAGAGTCTTCTCAACTCCTCAACAGTCATGTAATCTATCCAATCAGCCTGCTTATGGGCCACTACTGCAATGCCATCATAAGCAACAGGCAACTCGATGTACTCAACGCCGTTTTCTTTGCAAAGTTCCACTTCCGAAGGTTTTATAGGCCGAGAAGCATTGGTGATTACGGTTTCGCTCTTGCAAAACTTCTTGAAACCGCCGCCGCTTCCCGAAATCCCGATGGTTACCTGGGCCTTGTATTGTCCTTGAAATTCCTCCGCCACCGCTTCGGTAATAGGGAAAACCGTACTGGAACCGTCAATGGCGATAAGCTCCGTTTCTTTCTCCCTGCAGCTTACCAAAACGAAAGCGGGAAGTAGCGCTATCAAAAGAGTTTTGATTATTGTTTTTATCATTCTCAAGCCTCCTCATACTTATCAGGCAAGCCTACTATGATTTTGTGACAGTTTCATGGCAGCTAGGTGATTTCTTGGCAAAACCGCGCAGCTAGTATTGGGAGCTGCAGGCTCCATCCGATACAGGGGATAGCGTTGATTCAAAGTCGCTCCACACAGAGACCCGCTTCCTCCCTGTCGATTCATCCTCTGTGTTCCTAAAGGGCGCTTACTTCCTGCCCGCCGGCAGAGTCACCCAGAAAACCGAACCGCGAGGGCGGCCGTGGCTCAAACCCGCCTGCCCATTCATGGCTTCCGTCAAATTCTTCACTATGGAAAGTCCAAGGCCGGTGCCTCCCATCTCCCGCGATCTACCGGCGTCTGCCCGATAGAAGCGTTCGAATACTCTATCGCGGTGCTCCGATTCGATTCCATATCCATCGTCACAAATTTCTATGTGCGCCTTGCTATCCGCTAAGTAGGCCCGAACCACAATATGGCCGCCCTCGGGCGTGTACTTCACAGCATTATCGACCAGGTTGAACAGAATCTGATCAAGCGCCTTTGCATCGGCCAATACAAAGATATCAGACTTCAAGTCTGCTTCCACTGCAAGATGCTTTGCCTCGGCCCTCGCTTGCACGTTCTCCAGAGTTTTGCGAACAGCCTCTTCTATTTGTATCGCGCTGGGTTCGATGATGTACTGCCCCGACTCGATTTGTGAGATATCCAATAGATCGGCAATTATGCTCGAAAGCCGTTCGGCGTTTCGCTGCAGGGCTTCAAGGAATTCCAAGGCGCGGGGCTTAATTTCCAACTCACTCGCCAGCAGAGTTTCGGCGTTGGCCTGGATAACGCTTACTGGTGTCCGAAGCTCGTGAGAAACGTTCGCAATGAAGTCTTTGCGCACAGTCTCCAAGCGGCGTAGTTCAGTGATATCATGAAACACCACCACTGTTCCTCCTGTAGCACGCTGTGGGGTAACGGTTGCCTTAAGGCGGCGGAATTTCTTCCCCGGAAGTTCGAATTCGACTGTGCCGGCCTCCGCGATTTCGGACTTAGAGATTAGCGCACTCAAGTCGGGCGACCTGACAACTTCCAGGAGCATACGCCCCGTGGGCGCTTCGGATAGGCCTAGGAGGGATAAGGCGGCGGAATTTATATGGGTTACATGGCGATTCTTATCAAGAGCCAGTACTCCCTCCGACATGCCCTCAAGAACTGCCTCGAAGCGATCGCGCTCCCAGGCCAGAGTGGACATGAGCCGTTCAAGTTCCAGGGCCATTCGATTGATGGATCCGGCCAGTCTACCTAGTTCTCCCTTCGAGGGAATTGCAATCATGCCGCGGCCTTGTTCTACTGCTCGTCCTTCGGCGAGCATCCTGGCGTTCTCTACCAGGTTCCGAAGCCGGCCCGACATGAAATGGGACATGTAGATGCTAATTAGAATGGCGGTTCCTACTCCCAGGACGGCGGCAAGAAAGAGCGGCAATTGAAGCCTTTTTAGGGCGAGGCTTACCTCATGAAGCGGCTTGGCTATACGAACGACCCCCTGGTAGTTTTCATGCCGAAATGGAACCGCCACGTAAAGAATCTCGGTTCTCAAGGTTGCGCTATAACGTTTGGAGCGGCCTTGGCCCTCGGAAAGCGCCTCCAATACTTCTGGAAGATATCCGTGATTATCCGCCTCACTGATTTGCTTGGCTGATAGCTCCGAATCACCAAGGACTCTGCCGTCGGCGGCTATCACAGTTACGCGGGCCGAGATTATCTCCCCGAGCCTATCCGCCAGGGTTTCCGGTAAAGAATTTTCCCCGGAAGAAGCCAGTATCAGCTCTCGCGCTGCCTTGGCATTGCGCAGCAGTTCCGATTCGACTCCCGACTCAAGCTGTAGACGGAGTTCGGATTTCAGAAGTACGGCGCTAAATACGGCAAGCGCCAGGATAAGGGCAATGAGAAGAACGGTACTACGAAAACCCAGCTTCAATTACTCATTTCCATCGGGTTCAGTAACAAAGCGATAACCTACTCCCCGTATGGTTTCAATATAATTGCCTGCCCGGCCCAGTTTCTTGCGCAGCCGTTTTATGTGGGTGTCCACGGTACGGGCGCCAATGCTCGCCTGGAAGCTCCAGGCATCCGTGAGCAGAGCATTCCTAGTTTGCACCCGTCCTCTTCGAAGCACCAGGGTTTTGAGCAAATTGAACTCGAGGGCGGTGATACGTACCTCCTGATTGTCAACCCATAGACGGTGGGCCGGCACATCCAAGCGGAGACAGCCAAAGACATGCTGTTCGGAGGTTTTATTCTCCGGATGCGACCGGCGAAGTATCGCCTTCACCCGCAGTATGAGTTCTCGCACACTAAACGGCTTAACCACGTAATCATCGGCGCCAAGTTCGAAACCCACAACTCTGTCTATCTCTTCCGTCCTTGCCGTTAGCATTAGAATCGACACATTGCGAGTGGATTCTTCCTGCCGCAGTTTCCGGCAAACCTCCATACCGGAGATATCGGGGAGCATCAAATCAAGGATAATAAGATCGGGAATTGGATTTTGAACAGCCAATGAGAGCGCATCCTGGCCCGTGAGAGCGCGCCGGGTTTGTAATCCTTCGCGCTGTAGATTGTATTCGAGAGTGCTTGTCAAGTCTTCTTCATCTTCAACTATAAGGACGAGCTCAGAAGTCATCCGGAACCTCATTTTGTCTCATTTGATTGGTTAACTGAGCCCCAGCCATTGTGAGCTCCCTACTTTCACTGCTAGTGTATAAAGCACTGTACAGCGTTTTCAATATCAAAGTTGCAAGATCAATCAGCCTGCGTGCAGCTCAAGCTCGAAACCTACTTCGATTCCAGGATGCGAGTTGCCGTTATCGGTTCCGACGCACTGGCAACGCGCTACTGGAACTAGGTTCTTTGCGACGCCAGCGTGAATCTAGCTAAGCCGAGTAGCATTGAACTTGGTAAAAATGTGATATACTGGAATTGAAATAGAGAGCTGCGATGCACAAGAACCTGGTTATTATCCCTGTCCTCGTGCTGGCCCTGGCCCCAGCGCAACTTCGGGCTCAGAGCGGCGAGAACTACGAATGGACTGGGAATGTCGATGATGACTGGAGA